>ENA-OPSC01000684-OPSC01000684.1-human-gut-metagenome-genome-assembly--contig:-NODE-684-length-17468-cov-4.750187_pt1 | contig 17468 bp, 17 predicted proteins | sample MGYA00241800_ERZ501891 | MGnify/ENA primary metagenome ERZ501891 (study PRJEB25962, sample SAMEA2042407) | human gut metagenome | biome: human gut; feature: human-associated habitat; material: faeces...
ACATGGCATCTACCTCTGGTTATCATTTTATGTTTCAAATATAACTATTGAGGACGCAAAATAATATAACCAGAAATACAACCATCTATATAACTATCTATATCTTTTACATTTACAAACGGCAGATTGCAATACTAATATGTAAATGTGCATATTAAGGTATTCAACTTTAAAATTTATTATATCGGAAAAATAACCTATATATTCGTTTTTCTTACAACAAAGGATCCACTCGTTAATAATATTTTAAAATATATTTAATGAGGAATTGGAAGCATCATTTCAACCATACTTTGGGCAGGTGCATATAACCCAAACCAACAAAGTAACCAATTTAAAACAGGAGGAAAAGAGAATGAAATTTTTTAAATCAAAACTTGCAATGATTGCATCAACCGTAATAATATTAAACAGTTTTGTATTACCTGTATCTGCAGCGGGTATTAATGATACAAGCGAAATATCCCAAACGGATGAAACATATGATTTTGCAGAAGAAGTAACCACCTTCTCAGACTTGGGTATTATGTACAGAGCATGGGAAGAGTTTATTGCTGAAAATCCTAACAGCACTGAAGCTGATCAGGAAGAGTTCCTTATTCAGTTTGTAGAAAGCGGTGCGCTCAGACAAGTGCGGAATTCCCGCGGAGTCGGTGATTACATCCCCGGCTACAATAACTTAAACCCTGCCGAGAAAGAACTGCTCCTAAAGCACCCCCTTCAGGCAATCCAGGTATTCAATTGCGCTAACAATGCTACTGATGCCACCATTGAATATTATGGTACCAATGGCTGGCAGGACAATAGCGATGCCTTCCGACATTGCTGCTGGAACGCACTAATGAAAAAAGCCATAGGTGAAAGCGCTGCTGATGAATGGGCAACCGCGCATGAATATGAGTCTTCCGGGATTGATAAGGAAATGGACTTGTTCAATAACACTGTCGGCCGTTCCATAGATGTCACAGGTAAAAGTGACTCAGAAATTTATAATGCTGTCAAAGAGAAAGTAGTTAATGGAAACTGCCAGCGAATAGTCAATAATGAATTAGTTCCAACAAATGCTGATGGTTTGATCAAATAGTAACGTCTGCCAAACATCTCTTAAAATCATGATTGTAAGCTTCAAATTTCTCATAAAAACTGCGCCCAAATTCAAATTGAACGGATTTTGGCGCAGTTCTAGATGATAATACTTTTATTCTAAATGCTTTATAATAACATGTTTTTTCAATTCGTCTTTTTATTTGCCTCTAAGGTAACCAATACAATCTCTGGCCGGTTATTAAAACGAATGGGGATTATACTGTTACCTATACCACGACTGACTACCATGTCCGTATTTCCTTCCTTATATACACCAGCATCATATTTAGGAAAGAACCCTTGATTTGGCGCTATTAATCCTCCCACAAAGGGCAGTCTAAACTGTCCACCATGCGCATGACCACTTAAGACTAAATCAATACCGCAGTATACATATGTCTCAAAAAGCTCTGGTCTGTGAGAAAGTAAAATAGTATAAGTTTCCTGTATCTCCATTCCCTTTAACTTTGTAGCAACCATTGCCGGAACTTCACCAAACAGATCCCCTTTAATTGTAAAATCTGGATCTGACAACCCGATTAGAGAAAGTTGTTTTCCTTCTCGCTCTAGCAAGACCCCCTCGTCCTCCAAAACAATCACACCGACTGCTTCAAGCCTCTCTTTCAAATCATCATATTGCGTAATATTTGCCTCATGATTACCTGTAACATAGTAAATCGGCGCTATTACAGTTGCCTTTTCAACAAAAACAATTGCCGCATTTAAATCTGTGTGTGAGGCATCCACAAGATCTCCGGTTATAACTATAATATCTGGTTTACTCTCTGCCAGTTTCTGCAGTAATATCTCGTTGTTCTCACCAAATTCTGCATTATGCAAATCGGATACTTGTGCAATCCGAAAGCCTGAAAATGCTGATGGGATACGATTGTTGGAGATAGTTATTTGGGTTACCTCCAGTGCTGTATTTCCCCATATAGCAATAATGAAAACTATAAATAATAATATACATATTATATAATATTTGCTTTTTCGCCTTGCTTTATTATGCTTTTTTTCCATGTATGCCTCTCTGTTTGAGTGTTTACCTTCAAGCTTACAACTCCAATAAAAACCATCCAGACTACTAATGTTTTCATGTGTTATCAATTCATATTGCTTAAGAAATTTTTTACACCATTTAGGAACTTTTATCAAAAAAACCTCTATAAAGGGAGTTTTTGCAAAATTCTTTGTGTCTTCCTTGATGAACAATACCATCTTCTATGTATATTATTTCATCAACAATACTTTATCATGCTCAATTAATGCGTTTGAAATAAATACGGTCTTATCCGTTAAAATGCTTTTTACTCCTAATAAATTGTTTATAATTTTATCTTCATCAACTACATTTATGTTACTGGACTGCTATATCTCTATCAATGTTTTTTAGTACACATATTCTTTTATGCTTAATCTCAAAAATTTTATTACATTGCTCTAGTATTTTTTCCCGATGAGTTATTACAATAACGGTTCTATCCTTGAATGCATCGAAGATATTTTTGCATATCATAGCCTCGCTTACAAAATCTAAATCTGCTGTAGGTTCATCTAATATTAGCAAATGTGGGTACAAAACAAATGCTCTAGCTATTGAAATCTTTCTTTTTTGCCCACCAGATAAATTAACACCTGTAACACCTAACATTGTATCAGATCCATGTTCCCATCCATTCACTTCACGTTCCAAATCAACAAGTCTAATGATATCACTAAAACTATAATCTGATGCAATCTCGTGTCCCATCAATATATTATTACGCAAAGTATCATCAAAAATCAAACTGTTTTGAGGAATATATAAGACATCTTTTCTAATTGAATTCATGGATATGTTATCCAAATTGCAATTACCAAAGAATATTTTTCCATTGTATTGATCTTTAATACGTAGCAAGATCTTTATCAATGTACTTTTCCCTGAGCCATTTTTCCCCAAGATGGCTACTTTATCTCCATATTCTATATCTAAGTCAAATTTTTCTACCAACAGAGTATTTCCACATCCATAAGAAATATTGTCAAACCTAATCATTGGGCTGTTTCTTACATTCAAATCAACAACTTCATTACCATTAACAGTTCTTCCATCCATTATCATAAGTACTCTTTTTATTGATGCTGAAACATTTTTCATCTGCGTATAGTTATTCGAAAGAGACAAAATCGGTGAAAATATCTTTTGACAGTAAATCACAAGTGAGAATAAAGTTCCTATTGTCATTATACCCTCGGACACAAATTGCCCCCCGATAAGCAATACTAAAAATATACCTATGAATTGAACTGTAACGCCCCCTGCAACAGACATCTGCTGAAGTCTCACCAACTTCAATTCGTTGTTATAGTATTTTTTGCTACACTCCCGATATTTATTGAAAAGAAAATCAATAGCATTTATACTTCTTGCATCTATGTAATTGTTAATAATTTCTTCTGTTTGACTATATACCTCTCCTTGCTGTTTACTAATTAAAAGAGACTCCTTTTTAATTTTCTCTCCTATTTTTCTTTGATATATAACATAAACTGCCAACAATACAATAATGTGCAATAATATTATTTTATTTGAAAAATAAAATATAATAATCATTCCAACTATTGTTACCATATTTACAATTATATTGCTTAAATTAGTCGTTAAAATATTTTCAATTCTCTTTATATCATTTTCTAATATAGACAATACTTCTCCATTCTTGTGTTGTTCAAAAAACCCTTCACTATATTCATTAAATTTAGAAAGTATATTAGTCTTTAAATAGAACGAAACATCCTGTCCTAATTTTGTAAATTGAATACTTTTTATGTAATATGTAAGAATAGTTATCAAGGAAATTGCAAGCAATATCATGAAATAGAAATTGCGCATCATATCATCGTTTCTTACAATTCCTTGATCAACAAGTTTGCTTAAAAAAACAGGGTATAATATGCTTGCGACTGAATAAATCAACACAAGTACATTACACAAGATCAGGCGCATACCCCATTTTTTTTTTTAGTTATATAAAAAATTTGCTTAATAACCAGCTCTACGCTGGTCACTTTTTCATCCTGCATAATTCTCTCTCCTTTTCACTCAGTACTGTAAAAATCTTGGTGCAAACTTCACATTCATCTATAAAGACATAACTCGGGTTTTTTTTATGTATGTATTCATAGTAATCGCCAACCCCGCAATTAAAGACATGCATAAAATCCGCATCATTCCTTATTTTATTGATAATCTCTTCCAAATCAACCTGTTTTACATTTCCACAAATAATTTGGGAATCTATAGGATGTATTGCTCCGCAGGGATAAACATTTCCATTTGGTGTAATAATTAGTGTTCCGCACTCCGGACATCGATTAAGTACAACTTTTTTATACAAATCAGTTTTCTCAATCTTCTCTTTACTGCGTCCTACATATTGACAACTATATAATGTCACACTATGTCCAAAGACACTATCTCCTAGTTGCCTTAATATTTCATATACTTCCTTTTCGTCTTTAGTAACAACGCAGCCCAAAGTAACGCGCAACCCTATGTCATTTGAAACATTTAACACATTCTTTATGTTTTCTAATGGAATCGAACCATTATGGAATCTGTCACAGCTTACCTTGATATGATCTATACCACTATTTTTTAAGATCTTCAAATTATTATAAGTTACATTTATATCTTTCGCCCAATAACAATTCGTAGTAAGTGTAGTTCTCTTTATTCCTTTTTCCACAGCATACTTAAGCAGCTCTTCTATTTCATGGATATACAATAATGGTTCACCGCCAGTAAACCCGATCATTCTTATATTATTTTTTATAGCCGCATCAATGTAATGCTTTGCTTCTTCTACTGTCATTTTCTCATCATTTTGAGGTGTACAATTTAAACCGCAAATATCACATTCGCAATTACACCTATTTGTATACATCAATCCTAAACCAAAAAATTCCATAATATCCTCCGATTCGAATTGGTTCGAATTAAATTGGCGATTTTCTATTTTTCTCTGTTATATAGTCTTTTAATGCAACATCTATAACAATTTTATTAAAAAGACAACTAAGTTCATCATTTGTTAAATGGCACCCTCCGCCACAAAGATGTCTTGCCCAACATCTTTTGCAAATTTCAGGACAATTATAGTCTTTTTTTAGTTTTTCCCATTTAATTCCTTCAAAAACGCTTCCAGCTTCATAATCCTTATTACCAATTATTCTATTACAATTATATATTTTCCCATCTGGTGCGCATATAATTGTAAACGAGTTAAAAAATCTGCATTCTTTTAATATAAGTCTACTAGCAATTCTATTTTCATACTCTGTTATATTTCCAAGATCACAGCGTTTTCCGTTATCTGCACTCTGATTGGAGAACTTGACTAAATAAGCAAGATCCTGTTCAAATTTCTTCAGGCAGGCTATGTCCAATTTTAGATTTTCATCATCAGTTTGTACCGGAGCAAACTGAACGTATTCAATTCCCGCTTTCCACATTTTTAATACGCTTTCCCGGAAAAACCTTAAATTTTTTTTAGTAATAGTGACACGTGCAATAACTTCAATGCCATTTTCCACTAATAACATGATGTTTTTCCATACAATACTGTATGTCTCTTTTCCATCTTTAAAACGTCTGCTACTATTCTGAGCATTAACATCACCATCAATACTTGCATTAACCATGAAATTATTATCTTTAAATATTGATATAATTTCATTGTCAATTATCGTACTATTTGTTGTAATTATATACCGAACCGGTTTTTCTATTTTTTGGGCTTTTTCATTTATATATTCAACGCTTTTAAGAAACACCTCTTTGTTTAGCAAGGGCTCCCCGCCAAAAAAATTCACCCGGATTTTTCGAACGTCTTTCTTTAAATATTCAAAGAAAAAGTCAATTGCTCTTTTAGCAGTCTCCCAATTCATCAAAGAAGCTGTGCCATACGTTCCATCCTGGGCAAAGCAATACTCACATACCATGTTGCAAATATGAGAAATTGACAGCCATAAACTTTGAACCACCTCGCCACGAATCCATTGTTCTTCAGTAATATCTAGTTTCATCCTTGTACTAATTCCAGTAAAATCTGTATATATATTTTTTTCCCACACATGGCCATTTTTTTCAATATCACCCGTATCACTCACATATGTATACCAATCTTCGCCAACTTTAACTGTATAATCATTTGACATCATTGCTATGCCTCCACAAAAAATATTTTTTTAGTTTATCCGCGCCCACTTCTGAAAAGCGGATATATAGTTTTAAGGCCACATTATAAATACATTTTGACCTATTGCAAAGTTCTTCTGATCTTTTATAGAAATCGTCTGTAAAAATTTTGTGATCCAAAGGGCAGCCTTCATCACACAAGGATACCGCCCAACAGTTATCACACTTTTCCATAAATCTATGCTCTTGCTCCCGCATATTAGCAGATATTTGTTTATAACATTTGAATTCCTCCCCATCTGGAGCAACCACCATCACTCTATCGTTATAAAGAGCGCATCCTCCGCAATTCTTTCTATTTGATAAACTAGAAAATATTTCAATAAAATTTTCAACTACATGCCTATCTCCCTTTATAATATTTTCATAAGTGTCATTTGCCAGTTGTTCCATTTGCTCTTTATATTCAAGAAGCTCGTCAAAAGTTAAATGTACCTCTCTTTCCATGCTCAATACCACTTTGACTGCTTTAAATCCCATTTGCCATAATTCCTTTACAGACTCTACAATAAAAGGAATATCTTCCCTACAAACCACCATATTGGCTATTGTTTTGGGTGCAGCGCATAAAAAGGACTCAATATTTTTTCTTATTATCATATAGCTATCATTACTATTCGCTAAAGGCCGATTATAATTATGTATATACTCTAATCCATCTATACTAATAGAAAAAACGAAGTCATGATTCTTTATTAAATCCAATATTTTTTCGTTGATAATAGTGGCATTGGTGGTAAGGTAATATCTACAATGCTTTTTCCTTTTCTCCACCTCAATTTCAACCTTATCAACGATATACTCAATTAGTTCCCAATTTAAAAGAGGTTCCCCGCCAAAGAAAATAACATTAAATACTGTTTGACGAGAATCCAAATTATTGAGCCATTTTTCCACTGCTCGTATGGCAGTATCTCTCTCCATGTACCCACTCGTATTACCATATTTCCCATTATCAACAAAGCAATATTTACAACTCATATTGCAAGCATGCACAATATTCAACCACAGAGAGTTTAACCCATAGACACTGCTATTTTTCAACCCAATGCTCAGCAAGCTCTCTTCACCCAAGTTGTCACTAACAGCTATTTCTTCCAGCTTTTCCCCTAAAGATAATGCACTCGGATCAGAAGCAGACATCAACTCCATAGTATTAGAATCGTGGATTTGAGAAAAAAATTTCCATTTCTTTATAAACAAGAACTCTCTTTCAGTTATACATAATAATCTTCCGATATGTCCATCATATAAATAGAACCGATCCCCTGCTTTAATTTCCTTCATTTTATTGATATGATTTTTGAAATTTACCATAAATCCTCCTACTTATCCTATCTATTAGCAAGCATATATTATAAATATTTATCAAAGTCAAATTCTAAGGCTTCTTCCCTGATCCTTATATACAATCTAAGACGAGATTCCAGAAAAATTTTTCTTAATTCACACAATGCTCCCATCTCTTCACTATATTGTGTAGTATCCGCAAAGCACATTCCACCGCAAACTAATCTAGCCCAGCAATCTTCGCACTTATCATTTACCATTTTATTAATAATCTGTTTGTGTCGGGCGCTATCTATTCCCTTTGCAATGTCTCCTAGTTTGTAATCCTCCCACATAAGCATGTCACAAGGATAAATTGCGCCATCTGGTGCACACGCAAACAAGTTATTATTTACCCCACATCTTTTCAATAAAGGTTTTCTGTAATGTAATCTACCTATTCTAGTCAAGAGTGGATGAACACTAACACATAATTTATTTCTGATTCTATCTAGTATTAATTCTTCAACTTTTCTGCACTCTTCTTTAATAACTTCCATGTCTTTTTCGCTGAATCTAAATTGTTTTTCCAACGATTTTACAAAATCAACGCTTATATGTTTTGCTCCCATATTAAATAGCGTTTCTATTGTTTCTGAAACATTTAAATTATTAGGCGTAACAGTAATATGAAAACAATTATAATCATATTCATCTTTATATTTTATAAAATCATTCATGATTTTTTCATATGCGCTTTCTCCATTATTTGAAACTCTTAAACTATCATTTATCCATTTAATATGACTGTCTAAACTAACCATGTAATCAATTTTATATTTTTTAAAAAAATTCAGGATATCTGTGTTTACGAGTAATCCATTAATTGTGGTTGAGAAATGTACCCTTTCCCCCAAGCGTTTTTTCAGATTTGTAACAAGATACTTAAATCCATCCACATTTATAAGTGGTTCACCGCCTACAATTTGTATAAAAACCTTATCGCTACAGTTTTGGCTGATATAATCTATAATACAATCCGCTTTATGATTTGTCAGATAACCGCTCTTATAGTGATTACCGTCTCCGGCAAAGCAGTATTTACATTTCATATTACAAGCATAGGCAATATTTATCTGCAGACCTGTTATTTTTACGGAGTTTCTCAATTCCGCCTCTTTCATTTTAACTAAGGACTTATTCTCTTCTTCTTGTTTTATTACCTCATCTATTTTGGATTTTATGTACTCTAAATCATCATCACTTTTTAAATCATTATTTCTATTGCATTGCATCGCTACTTTAACCTTTTCATCATACGGAAAGATTGCTAATGTATAAGGGAAAAAAATATAATCTTGATTTTCTGTTTCTATAATTTTATACATATGTTACTTCCTCTCTATATTTAAGAATAGATATGTAATTATAAATTACATATCTATTCTGATAAAAATCATCCACCTATTGTTTTAGTTATACGTAAAATTTCTTGGTTTAAAACTACTTATGATGCGGTCGGCTTACAAATGCCATCGCACTTGTCGCAGTAATCGTCATTACCGCAGTCCAACAAACAAATGATTGTCTGATCAGGCTTAACACCCTGCTTTACTGTGTTCAATGATTCAAATGCACTTCTTTTTTCCATGATGTCTACCTCCGATTTTCTTTTTGGTGAATGATTAGTACCCAGTTTAGATAACTTAATCTTAATTACTATTATCATGAATCCATAGTCTTATAAAGAGTTTGATTCCCGCTTCCATTACGATTTTTTTAAACTCGCATCTAAGCAAATCCGGTTTTTCAAGGTCACCAGTGTATTCATAATTTTCTTGTGCGCATCTAGCGCAAATATTCTTGCCCCAACATCCAGAACAATATTTATCATAAGAACATTTACAAATAAAGCGCTCCCAATTTATGCTCTCAGAAGTATTTCCTACACAAAATTGTTTTTGTTCAAGCAATCTATGGCATCTATAGAAATCGCCATTACTACTTATCACGATTCCTCTGTGAGAATTATAACTACAAGTTTGTCCCAATTTTACATTACGAATATCAAAAACATAGTCTGTAAGCTTTTTTAATCTTCCTCTCTTATTGGAAACAATATTATTAAATGTTATATCCGACAAGATATTGATTTGCTTTTTAAAATCATCTATATCCCTAGTTGAAACACTCAATTCTTCGCTGTCAGTAGATACTAATTCAAATGTTACGTCATTAAATCCAATATTCCATATATCCTCTACCGCAGTGGATAGATTTTTAATATTGGGACCAGTCAAAGTGATTCTAGCTATTAACCTTATACGGTTTTTTAACATAACTTCAACATTTTTACTTATAACATCATAGCTGCCTTTTCCTGTAGCAAAAGGTCTATTACGGTTTTGTATTAATTCGCCCCCATCAATGCTTACAGTTACAATGAAGTCATTTTTTTGAAATAGATTTAGAAGTTCTGTGTTTAATATTGTCCCATTAGTGGTCACACTATATCTTACAGTATTGCCATTTTTGCTTGCGAAGGCATTAATAGCTTCAACTGCTTCAAATATAATTTTGCTGTTTATTAATGGCTCGCCGCCAAAGAAAACAATTGATATTTTTTCATTAGGTGTAAATCTTTTGAAACAGTATTCTAATGATTTTTTTAGAGTTTTAGAATTCATAAGGCACCTAGATGCCCCATAATTGCCCCCCTGTCCGTAACAATATGTACAGCGCAAATTGCAATCATTTGAAACCTCAAACAAAACACCCAGTAGATACTTATCTTTATCCCAATTCTCTTTCTCTATAGAATTTAAATATATATTCAAATCATCTCTTTTATTTCTTACCATTTCCACATTTTCGAATACTTTTCGTAACTCTTCTTTTATACCGTCATCCTGAATCTGCAAAATCTCCTTTTCTGAAATTCCCGTCTCATAAGAACGCAGTACATTCATTAGAGGCTGTGAATATTGAAAAACAAGATTATATTCCCCCCAATATATCCATCTTTTATTTGACACTTCTATTATCTTAAGTGTACTAGAGGTTTCATTCATAATATCTATCTCCATTCTACATACTTCTCAATTTTGTATTATTAATATTTTACTATAAAAGATTATTCCATTCCTTTATATGTAATTTTTCCCACTCAACACGTAATTTTTCCTTGTCTCTATGACTTACTAGGACAATACACACAAAATTAACAGAAGTGTTGGAAAAGATAGGGGTTTGATTACAGGAAATATAATATATAAGGGAGTCTGCATATGTACTTAGACTTGAAAAAGGGCGGACAGTTTCTAATAAATGAAACTGCCGCCCTCAAAAATAAAAATGTTATTGTACACTAATCGTGTCAACGATGGACATGTTGTGAATTTTTCTGATTGGCTCATGTACAGCTAAGATTATCGAAAGGAATATAATCAAAACAATAATTCCCAACTCAGCCCAAGGAACTGTCCATGAATCTCCCCACCTATAACTTACTAATATATCAAATAAACTCTTATTGCAAACCAGCCCCAAGACTGCACCAACAATACTACCAGCAACAGCATATGTGAATGCTTCTGTAATCACCATATTGGTAAGTTGTCTAGTGCTCAACCCAATAGCCCTAAAAACGCCATACTGCTTTGTCCTCGCTGCAACACTCATGGCAATGCTGTTTACCACATTAAAAATAGTAATTAATGCAATTAAAACTAGAAAACCGTAGACAAATAGCCAAAAGCAATAATAGGTTCCCCGTGTACTACTATTTCCCATACGCTCGTCTGAAAAGATGAACTCGTAACCAATCATCTGATGAATTGCAGTTACATCGTTATCTGTTGCACGTCTAGTTAGCTGTATATCAATAATTGTATAATCTGACTGACCGGTTATTTGGCGGAATGTATCTTCAGAACAGATAATAGTCCCAACATCATCCGCATTATAGAAAGGACAGTCTGAAAGCATGCCAACTATTTTTATTTTTTCAGATTGACCATCAATATCCATTACTACAATATCGCCAACTTGAATGGTATTCTGTGGTTCATAAACAATTAATCCGGTATGAGCTTCCTTTTGAACCGTTTCCAAAGATCCCTCCAAAATATACTCCTTTGCCCAATCAAACTGCTTTTGCTCATATGAGATTAAATCCACTTTTTTTTCAGTACCATCTACTATAATTGGTATATCGTATGCAAACATTCTGCCATACACTGATTTCACAATAGGATTTCCTTTCAAGCTGTCCATGAAAGCTTTATCAACAGAACAAGTATTATCTGGGCTTATTATAGACAAATCCGCTCTCCACGGTTGAAGCGGCGCTAGCGTGTGCTGCATAAATTCAATCGTTACTGAAAATGATAGAAATAAAATTATGCTAAGAGCAAAAGAGCCCGTCATTAAAATAAGATTCTTACGACTGGATTTTGCGTGATAAACACCAAGAACTGTTTCAATTTTGAAAAGTTTCGTATTTGCTGCTTTTCGGACAGGCTGCAAATCATTTGCATTACCAGAAACCGCCGCCAACGGTGAAACCCTTGCTGCTTTTTTTGCAGGAACGCGAACCGCTACAATTACAGTTAATAATCCTACAACAATTCCAAAGAAAATACTCGGTATACTCATACCGAATGTAGGCATAGCTGCAAAATATTCGGGGCTGAGAAAACGCAAGATTGCACATAAAATCCATATTATAATAACTCCAACACCAATTCCAATAGGAATGGCAATTCGACACCAACTAATAGCCTCCTTACGCACTAATCGCATAACTTGCTTAGGTGTTGCACCAATGCAACGCATTAGTCCAAAAAACTCGGTTCGTTGTGCTACATTACTGTTTAAGCTACTTGCAATCATCATAATACCAGCAAATAATACCAATACGAACAATATAACAGCAGCCGTGTAAATCTGCATCATGAAAGAACTGCGCCCCTGTCCAAGCAAACCAAGCAAGTAGTTATTCCCCGATATCTGTTCATCCAACAAATCACATTGTAGTTTTAAGTCTGTAATTTCACGTTGTATATTTATTGTGCTACTAAATTGAATAAAAAACATCATACCATAATCTACCAGATTGCCATCAATCACATCTGGATAGATAGCACAGTAGTCTTCCGTTTTTAAGAAAATACCATAGGAATCAGCACTCATAATATTAGCCGTGTTTTTCAAGAACCCGGACACTGTAAAAAAAAATTCATTTTCATCAGGAGCATTAACTATAATCGCATCACCAATGTGTAAACCCAACATCTCTTTAGCATTTTCTGTTACCAATGCTTCGTTATGCGCCTGTGGAAAAACACCTTCTTCCAGTTGGCCTGCCCAAATTTCAGTAATATAACTTTCATCAGCTCCACAAATTGTTACATTTTTTTCAGCTAAAGTATAACCCAAATCCCCCCGGTAATTAAGTACACCGTAGGGAGACATTGCCCCAATATCAGGACGCGAAGCTATGATGGTTGCTTCCTCATTGCTAATGTTCTTGATAGCAATATGCCAATTCCCATATTCCTGCTGAGTCTGTAGAATTTGGCTACGAATAAACATATCTGCCATGCCAAAAATAGTTGTCACTAAGAGCACTGCTAGAATGATACAGGAAACGGACAACCGGCTTTGCTTCTTATGAATTTTTGCGGAAATGGGAACAAGATCAAGATAGTGTTTCATCTGCTTTTCCTCCCAAATCTGTAAGAGTACCATCCGTCACCCGGAACACTCGGTCTACAGAGGACGTGAGGTTTTTATTATGTGTAATCATTAAGATGGTTTGCTGGTAATGCCGGGATGCCTGAGTAAGTAAATCTATGACATCTTGACTATTTTTACTGTCAAGATTTCCTGTCGGCTCGTCAGCTAAAATCAATTTTGGCTTCGTAATCAAAGCTCGCCCAATAGCAACGCGTTGCTGTTGCCCACCAGATAGTTGATTTGGTAAATGGTGACGACGATCCTTTAATCCCAGTAAGTCTAAAATCTCATCGACTGTTGCTGGATTAGGTTGGCGGTAGTCTAAGAGCAAAGGAAAGATGATGTTCTGCTCAACATTCAGTTCCGAAATGAGCTGAAAAGACTGGAAGATAAAACCGATATTGCGCCGTCTGAAAATTGTGCGTTGTTCCTCTTTCATGGAAAACAGATCTTGCCTGTCTACCATAATGCTACCAGATGTTGGAGTATCTAGCGCTCCGATACAGTTCAGCAAGGTGCTTTTGCCTGATCCGGATTCACCGACTACTGCAGCGAACTCTCCTTTTTCCAATGAAAAAGACACATTTTTTAAAGCATCCACCTTAGTATCACCTTTACCATAAGTTTTACATAAGTTTTGTACTTTTAGAATTTCCATGGCTTCAATGCCTCCTTTTCTAAAAAGATAACAAATACAGCTTACAATCAGGTGAATTTAACCTTACAATTCCGTAAGAAAAGAAAGTGTGAATGTTGTACCTTCATTTAATTCACTTTGTACAGAAATAAATCCGCCCTGCCCCTCGATAATAGATTTTGCAAGTGGGAGACCTAGTCCTATCCCCTGAGTCTTAAGCGGATGTTGACTTCGATAGAAACGTTTAAAAATATGGTGTATATCCTCTGGGGCTATGCCATCCCCATTGTCGGAAATAAAAATATGAAGGTTTATCGTTGTGCGTTCCCATGTGATATGAATATTTCCACCTGGCTTTGTGTAATCCAAAGCATTTTTGACAATATTTCCTATGGCCTCACTCATCCATTTCAAATCACATTCAATCTGCTGTTCAGAATCCCCGTCAACCAATATTTGCTTATCCTCATTCTTAGCCCGTGTTGTTAGTTCGTTGATAGAAAACTCTATCAACTCCAATACATGATAGCGACCTTTTTCAAATACAATATTCCCTGCATCTAAGCGTGTAATTTTCAACATGGATTGAATCAACTGCTCAATATGCTGTAATGCGATCTCAATTTTAACTGAAAAATCTGTTACTACTTCAACTTTATCGGCCTCATTTTTTATAATTTCCTGATACATAGTAAGAGCTGCAAGGGGCGTTTTCAGTTGATGAGATATGTCTGAAATAGTGCTTTTTAAAAAAATTTTCGTCTTGTGTTCTGCCTCATTCTTAGATTCCAACATTGTCGCAAGCTGCTCTACCAAAGCAAAAATTTGATAAATTGTACCTTCATTGTTTTGCGGCAAATGACAAGAGTAGTCGCCATTAATATAGTTAGTTAGTACTTCCTCTGCTTGTTCAAATAATCGCTTTCTTTTCCAAAAGAAAACAAATGTTCCAACAGCCAGTATCAAACATAAAAGTGTGGTAATGATAATCAAGGTATTAAACGTAGACTTCTGAAATTGGTAAATAAATGGTAGATTTTTATTTTCAGTATTGTTACCTATACCAGTAGTTGTCAATAATTCCCGACCTGCATCACAGATTTCAGTATTAGTAAGTGCGTTGGCAACCGCATCTCTTGATATGCCTTGGGCTAAAAGAGAGGAAGCAACCGCTTCATCATGCGCAAGATACAATGCTTTTGCGTTGCTAATCTGCTGCATCCCAAATACCACACCTATACTTAATAACAACATAGAAAAAAAAATTAAAAAAACAATATAGCCCTTAATTTCCTTATCACGGTAAAAACTCATACTTCCCCCTCTTTCCACTGATAGCCAAAACCACGGACAGTTATTAAGTGCTGGGGATTCGAGGGATCTGATTCCACCTTTTCACGGAGTCGTCGCACATAGACGGAAAGAGTATTATTATCAACAAAGTTTCCGTTATCGTCCCATAATTCATTCAAAATAATATCTCTTGTAGTAACTCGATTTGCATTTTTTACTAGCAAACAAAGTAGACGATATTCCACATTTGTTAATTCCAGTATTTCTCCTTTCAGATACACACAACATTCAAAAAAATCAATCGTAATATCTCCGCACTCTATTGATGTACCTTTTTCTCCATTAGATGCACCTACCCGACGAAGTAAAGCTCGAATGCGCGAACATAATTCCCCAAGTTTGAAAGGTTTTGTTATATAGTCATCACCACCGCTATCCAGTCCACGTATTACATTTACTTCCTCATCAGAAGCAGTCAAAAAGATAATCGGAATTTGCACATTTTGTTTCCGTACCTTTTCACAAACTTCAAACCCTGTACCATCTGGCAATGTAACATCTAAAATGAGTAAATCGAATCTGTTCATTTCCATCAATAGCCGTAATGCCTCTTTCACTGTATAGACAATCTCAACTTCAAAGCCATTTTTCTTTAAAGAGTAGCATAATCCATCAACTAAACTTACATCATCTTCCAACAATAATATTTTATTCATATCTTCTTTGACCTTACACATGTCTTACCTGCTTTCTAAAATGCATTTTGTATTGCCTACTGTTATGCTTTAATATACTTTGCTGCTCTTGATACACCAATCCGCTTAATAGAACCACTTTTAACCATCGCACTTAATACTGCTTCAACGATTGTTGGGCTAACATCAGAAAGAATTTTACAGATTTCTGCCTTGGAACTATTCAGCACGGTCGCCTCAACACGGGCTTTCTTTATGACTTTCTTTCTATGAACCACTGCAAATCGTTTATCCAACTCTTTATAACACATATATAACATAGAAAAAAAGTTTTAATGAATGAGAAATAATAATTATTACCAGTTTCCCAATCAAAGTAAGATTGTCGCAATGCCTCGTAATAATATGCCTTATAGATGTTGATCTGTTTCTCAAAAGATATGTATTTTCCTGCATTATATCCGTTTTTATTGAGTAGTAAAAAAGCAAGCAGACGGGACATTCTACCATAACCAGCCCAAAACAGATGAATGCATAGAAAGTCCAGTATCATGCAGGAAATAAGGAGTAATTGATTAATATTCGCGGCATCTCTAGCCGCAAGGTAGGCAAGTTCTAACTGCTCCAATGATTCTAGTGTTTCTCTGTCAGACATTGACCGAAATCGTACACGAAGTTTACCATCTGTGTCTACTCCTAAAATCACATTGTCATCTGTCATATATTGCTCATCAAACTCATAACCAGCCACAGACATCATCATATTATACAGGTGCAGAATATCATGTTGCTGGAAATCAATGATATGTTTTAGAGGCTCACTATTCTAATTAACACTAATGATACGCTCATCGCTTATAACAATACCCTCAATGGCATTAGAACTTTTGATAGACTGTACTTTTGCTATGGCTTCAAGTTCCGTAAAAACCTGCATATACTCCTCTTTGCGAAACGCTGGCCATTGTCTTTAGGGACGCAATATCGGATGTTAGATTAATCATTTTTGCAGGGAGCAGATCATTATTCAAAAAAGAATAATCAAATCTTCTCATATTGTAGCCTCCATTTCTGCATACAATTTTACATGTTTATATGCAGAAATGCAAGAAACCAAAAAATCTTCCGCATATGTTTTATAATATTATAATATATGTAACTATACGAATTTGAATTGAACGAAAAGATATACATGTAGTCCTTATGACAATTTAAAGAAATTGACAATTTTATTATAGCAATTCATAACATTCACATCCCTTATCTCATCCAAGTCAGAATCTTTCAAAAAATCATATGAAAATTATTTTTATAGCAATTATACCTATTTTTTCTTTCTTTTTTCAACATTACCAAATGGATGCATTCCATCTCTAAAATATACCCAAATCATAGTTTCTTTTATTTTTAATTTTATAAATGGTTGTATTTCTGGTTATATTATTTTGTGTCCTCAATAGTTATATTTGAAACATAAAATGATAACCAGAGGTAGATGCCATGT
>ENA-OPSC01000724-OPSC01000724.1-human-gut-metagenome-genome-assembly--contig:-NODE-724-length-16862-cov-3.598203_pt1 | contig 16862 bp, 12 predicted proteins | sample MGYA00241800_ERZ501891 | MGnify/ENA primary metagenome ERZ501891 (study PRJEB25962, sample SAMEA2042407) | human gut metagenome | biome: human gut; feature: human-associated habitat; material: faeces...
CGAGGCTGGCCACCTGGCCAGTCGGCGCATGGAGGAACAGCTGGCAGAGAGGTACACGGTGGAAAGGCTCATTCCCACACACAAGGATTGGAATGATGATCTGACCGCTGAGGAACCGTCCTACGCACAAGTCATGCAGTAAATAACAACAACGCACACCACTTCCTGTTCGCCCGAAGTAGGCCGTAACAAGAGTGATGTGCGCATTCAGAAGTATGGAACCGAGCAGGAAGTGGTGTGCCCTGAAAGGGGTTAACCATGCCACACCAAGTCCTGATTTTGTTGGCCGCTGGCGGGCTGATGTTTCTGGTCATCGGCTGTCTGGCCGCCTTGTCCCACTACTACACCCTGAGCGGGATCAAATCCAAAACGGTCGGCGACGGCCAGCACGGCACCGCGAGATGGGCCACAGCCAAAGAGATCCGGCAGACCTATGCCCATGTCCCCTTCGAGGTGAAGAAATGGCGCAGCGGCCAGAACCTGCCCACGGAGCAGGGGCTGGTGCTGGGGTGCAAGGGAAAGAAAGGCGAACTCACCGCCCTCGTGGACAGCGATGACATCCACTGCCTGATGATCGGCGCTTCCGGCATCGGCAAGACCGCCTATTTTCTCTACCCCAATCTGGAATATGCCTGCGCTTCCGGTATGAGCTGGCTGGCGCTGGACAGCAAGGGCGACCTCGCCCGCAATTACGGTGCCATTGCCAAGAACTGCTATGGGTATCAGAATGTGGCCGTGATCGACCTACGAAATCCCACCCGCTCAGACGGTAACAATCTGCTGACGCTGGTCAACCGGTATATGGACATTGCCCGGAGTGACCCGAACAATCTTGCAGCCCGGGCCAAGGCCGAGAAATACGCCAAAATCCTGTCCAAGACCATCGTCAATCCAGACGGCGATGACAGCAACCGCGGCCAGAATGCGTTCTTCTACGATGCGGCGGAAGGGCTTCTCGCCTCGGTCATCCTGATGCTGGCCGAGTTCCTGCCGCCCGATAAAGACCACCCCCAGGAGCGCCGCCATATCGTATCCGTATTCAAGCTGGTACAGGATCTTCTGGAGCCCAGCCGGGTCAAAGGCAAGAGCCACTTCCAACTCCTGATGGCAAAACTGCCGCCGGATCACAAGGCGCGGTGGTTTGCCGGCGCCGCCCTCAATAGTGCGGAGCAGGCAATGGCCTCCGTCATGTCCACCGTGCTGTCCCGCTTGAATGCCTTTCTGGACAGCGAGCTGGAGCAGATTCTGTGCTTCGACAGCGCCATTGACGCTGAGAAGTTTGCTTCGGAGAAGTCTGCCATCTTTCTGATCCTGCCGGAAGAAGACACAACCAAGAACTTCATGGCCGGTCTCATGATCCAGAACCTGAGCCGGGAGCTGTTCGCTGTGGCCGATGAGAACGGCGGCAAGCTGAAAAACCGGGTGGTGCTTTTCTGTGACGAATTCGGCACCATGCCCCCGTTTGATATACTGCCCCTTTTCTCCGCTGGACGCTCTCGCCGGTTAACGCTCGTGCCGATCATCCAGTCCTTAGCGCAGCTCGAAAAAAACTACGGGAAAGAGGGCTGCGAGATCATTCAGGACAACTGCCAGGACACCATCTTCGGCGGCTTTGCACCTAATAGTTCCTCGGCGGAGGTGCTAGCCAACGATCTCCGGCTCGGTGAGCCGTGGCAAGAACGATCCCAGCCAGAGCCTGCAGATGATGGAGCGCGCCCTGCTGACGCCCGACGAGCTAAAATCCATTCCCAAGGGCAGCTTTATCGTCATGAAAACCGGCACTCATCCCATGCGGACCCGGCTCCAACTCTTCTTAAACTGGGGCATTACCTTCGGGGAGCCGTATGTGGTGCCGGAGAGAGCCAACCGAGCGGTGGCCTATGCCAACCGGGTGGATCTGGATCGGAATCTCCCGCAGCTCAGTGAGCGGGGGGAGATGGACGAAAGCCGCGGCTATGCGGTATCCAGCCGGGGCGGCATCGCCCATGCTCCGGCTCAGGAGAGGGCTGTAAAAAGAGGAAAGCAAATGAAGACATTCGGAGAGGAGGAACGATGAGTTACTTCGGAACAATTTATGCCGACACTGAGCTGCCCTCCAGAGCAATGGCGGTCTATATGTACCTGCGGGACCGCTCGGATGGCGAGGGAAAGTGCTGGCCGGGCATCAAGACCATTGCCTCGGATATGAAGCTGTCCCGTTCCACGGTCAAGCGGGCGCTGCACGATCTGGAGCAGCACGGATATCTGAAAAAGGCTTCCCGCCAAAGACCGAACGGGAGCAGCACCTCCAATCTCTATACTGTGAAATAACGAAAAGTGGTTTGTACCAAAATGTAGTACAAACCACTTTCTAAAATCCAAATTATGAACTTCCCACGCCAAGGGGGAACTGCGCCCGTTTGGTGGACCCAGGGGCGGTTCAACATGGACCTCCCAGAAGGACTCTCTCTAACTGAGATTTAGTACAGAGAAAAGAACTATCTCTCACTGCATGCCTATACAGTGTATCACACTGAAATTTGCAATATTCCTTCCACCGTGTAATCCAAACAGTAAGTAATTCTCTATATACGCGACTTTTCCTTTTCGTTTTAAAAGCATATGATTGTGTCTGTCACACCGGTATGCTATACTAAAAAACAAAGTAAGCAATTTGTCACAACAGAAATGCGAGGAATGTTGCTGTGAGAAAAATTTCCTATAAAAGATTGTGGGTTCAGCTTATTGAAAGAGATATAAGCCGACCGACCTTAAAGCGGGATGTGAATCTTTCCTCTGGAACGATGTGCAAGCTCAACAAGGGGGAAGATGTCTCCCTCTCGGTCCTCCTGCGCATTTGCGATTATTTGAACTGCGATATAGGTGACATCTGCGAAGCTGTGCGAGAGGACTAATTCCTTCCATTTTTCGTACAGCTTTTCTGCTTTAATGGGGATTATACTTACACGGAGGTTTTAATATGGCCGATAAAACTACGAGCAATATTGGGTTTGAAAAGCAAATTTGGGATGCCGCCTGTGTGTTGCGGGGGAATATCGATGCTTCTGAGTACAAGTCTGTTGTTCTGGGATTGATTTTTTTAAAATATATCTCGGATCGATTTGAGGCAAAGTATAGGGAACTGGTTGATGAAGGCGATGGATTCGAAGAGGACATCGATGAGTACATCTCGGAAAACATCTTTTTTGTGCCAGAGAATGCCCGCTGGGGTGTCATTGCCAGCTCAGCGCACACACCGGAAATCGGAACAGTAATTGATGAGGCAATGCGCAGTATTGAGAAGGAGAACAAGCGCCTCAAAGATATCCTTCCCAAGAATTTTGCCCGGCCGGAACTGGACAAGCGTCGCTTAGGGGAAGTGGTTGATCTATTCACCAACATTCAGATGATCGAGCATGGGGATAGCAAGGATATCCTGGGGCGCACCTACGAATACTGCTTATCTAAATTTGCCGAGCAGGAAGGTAAGCTGGCCGGGGAGTTTTATACTCCCTCCTGCGTAGTACGTACTCTGGTTGAAGTTTTGCAGCCGTTCAATGGTCGAGTTTACGATCCTTGTTGCGGTTCTGGCGGTATGTTTGTACAGTCCGCAAAGTTTGTAGAGAACCACGGCGGAAACATCAATCGGATTTCCGTTTTTGGTCAGGACTCCAACCCGACCACTTGGAAAATGGCGCAGATGAATCTGGCCATACGAGGAATTGAAGCCGACCTCGGCAAGTTTAATGCGGACACTTTCTTCAATGACTGCCACCCGCAGCTCAAGGCGGATTTCATTATGGCAAATCCGCCCTTCAATCTTTCCGGTTGGGGGCAGGATAAACTTCTGGATGATGTCCGCTGGCAGTATGGCACTCCCCCGGCTGGGAATGCCAACTTTGCATGGTTGCAGCACATGATCTATCACTTGAACCCGTCCGGCGGCAAGATCGGTATGGTGTTAGCGAATGGTTCTCTTTCTTCCCAATCCGGCGGCGAGGGTGAGATTCGCAAAAACATTATCAACGCGGATCTGGTCGAGTGCATTATTGCCATGCCCACCCAGTTGTTTTACACAACGCAGATTCCGGTTTCGCTCTGGTTCTTGAACAATCAGAAAAAGCAAGGCGGGAAAACCTTGTTCATTGACGCACGCAAGATGGGTACGATGGTCAGCCGCAAACTGCGCGAACTGACAGATGAGGACATCAAAAAGATTGCCGACACCTACAATGCCTTTGTGGACGGCACACCGGAAGATGTAAAGGGGTATTGCGCTGCCGTAACCACGGACGAGATTGCCAAGCAGGATTATATCTTGACCCCCGGACGCTATGTTGGCATTGAGGAGCAGGAGGATGACGGCGAACCGTTTGAGGAAAAGATGGGGCGGCTGACCGCTGAATTGTCGGATTTGTTCAAGGAATCTCACCGACTGGAAGATGAAATCCGAGAAAAGTTGGGGGCGATTGGGTATGAACTTTAAAAGCTATCCTTTAGGTAATTTAGTGAATATTCGATATGGAAAAAATCAGAAAAAGGTAGCCTCGGAAAAGGGTACTTTTCCCATTTATGGAACTGGTGGACTAATGGGTTATGCGACAGAGCCTTTATATGATAAGCCCTCCGTTTTGATTGGCCGGAAAGGAACGATAGATAAAGTCAGATATGTAACTCATCCTTTTTGGACTGTAGACACTTTGTTTTATACAGAAATAGATGATACGAAGGTTCTTCCTCACTATCTTTACTATTATCTTTCGCTGTTGGATTTAAAAAAGTACAATGAAGGAACTACTATTCCCAGCCTACGAACGGAAACCCTCAACCGAATCGAAATAAGTGTCCCCGAAATTGAGGAGCAACAATGTGTTTTAGCTCTACTTGAACCGATCGATTCCAAAATTGAAACCAATAAGCAGATAAACGATAATTTAGAGCAGCAACTCACAGCATTGTTTATTCATGACTTCGCCGATGGTATTGCCGCAGCGTCTACGGATACATGTCCTATGCTCGGCGATTTGATTACCGTTATAGATAACCGTGGGAAGACACCACCTCTTACAACAGAAATCTTTGATTATCCTATTATTGATGTAGGTGCACTTAAAGGCTCTGGTCGCATAGTAGATTTCAACAACTGTACTAAATATGTTGAACAGGCTACATACGAAACTTGGTTTCGTAGCGGGCACCCTAAATCTTGGGATATTTTGATTTCAACCGTTGGCAGCTTGGCTGAAATGAAAGTATATCTTGGTGCAAAAGGTTGTATGGCGCAAAATGTCGTTGCACTTAGAGCCACATCAATTAGCCCGTTGTATCTATATCAGTATCTGAGGTTTATCCGTGCAGATTTGGTTGCATACAATATAGGCTCTGTTCAACCGAGCATAAAAGTGACTCATATTGTCAAACATCCCATTTTTGTTCCTGAATTCTCCAAGTTACAAGAGTTCGAGGCAACAGCGATGGCAATTACAAATCACTTGTATGCTAACTATAATGAGTGCGAATCATTGAAGGAACTACGTGACACCTTATTGCCCAAACTTATGTCCGGCGAACTGGATGTATCCGATCTTAACCTTTAAGCGGCTAAATTATCGTTTATAATTTAAACTCTTACCAGTGGCGAGAGTTCACCCAAAGGAACTGCCACTGTATGCCGTTCTCTTACAAATTGAAGGAGAACGCTATGAAAGAAGAACTTATAAATCAAATCCAAATTCAAATGCTGCCATTTTTGAATAATGCGCAACTAAAAATGCTTCAATCTGTGTTGGAACACGCTTTTTACGGTGTTTCCGTCACGAGCGAAGGTTCGACAGAAACCATAAGTGAAAACTCCGTTGCAGCGTTTGTTGCAGCAAAGCGCATTGAGGGCTGTTCCGAGAAAACGCTGGCATACTACCAAAACACCATCCAAGCGATGATTTCCGGCATAGGCAAGGTTGCACAGCAAATTACAACCGAGGATTTGCGAGCCTATCTGACAGAATATCAAAACGAACACAAAATCAGCCGCGTAACGATAGATAATATTCGCCGCATCCTTTCCAGTTTCTTCTCTTGGTTGGAGGACGAGGACTACATTGTAAAAAGCCCTGTTCGCCGTATTCACAAAGTAAAGACGGCAAAAGTCATTAAAGAGACATACACGGACGAAGCCTTAGAGTTGATGCGTGACAGCGCCCCCAGCCTGCGGGATTTAGCTATTATTGATTTGTTGGCTTCGTCCGGAATGCGTGTTGGCGAACTGGTAACACTGAATCGGGATGATATAAACTTTGCCGAACGGGAGTGTATAGTTTTCGGTAAGGGCGACAAAGAACGTTTGGTCTACTTCGATGCCCGCACAAAAATACACTTACAAAACTACTTGGTCGGTCGTGATGATGATAATTCGGCATTGTTTGTTTCTCTGAAATTTCCGCACAACCGTTTACAAATTGGCGGTGTAGAAACGATGCTACGCGGACTTGGCCGACAACTCAACCTTACAAAAGTACACCCGCACAAATTCCGGCGTACCCTTGCAACCTCGGCTATAGATAAGGGTATGCCAATAGAACAAGTTCAGCAGCTTTTAGGGCATCAAAAAATCGACACCACAATGCACTATGCAATGGTAAAACAGCAAAATGTAAAGAATGGACATAGAAAATATATAGGGTAAGAGAGTTGGTGTATTATAAATGCGCGAAATAGAGTTATCTTCAGTAATAACAGATATTGCAGCTGGACCATTCGGCTCAAATTTAAAGGTTGAATGTTTCGTCCCTTCCGGATTTCCTATAGTCGATGGCGCAAACCTAAAGAGTTACAAAGTGACCGATAATATTACGAAGTTTGTAACAGAAAAAAAGGCGCGTTCGCTTGGACGTTCGATTGCAAAGCGTGGAGATGTAATAGTTACTATTAGTGGAACGTTAGGACAGATTTCCTATATTCCGGATGATTCAAAGTATACAGAGTACTTATGCTCACAACGGCAATTCCGGGTTTCGTTTGATGAAAGCAAGGTCTATGCTCCTTATTTAGTGTTTTATTTTCACACATATGAAGGGCAAAACAAAATTTTGTCCTTCGCAAATCAAACGGGTGTTCCAGCTTTATCTCAACCATTGAAAAATTTCAAAAAAATACGCTTACAGCTCCCACCTCTTGAGCAACAGAAGAAAATTGCAAGTGTAATAGAAGCCATTAATCGCAAAATCGAATACAATCAGAAGATAAACGATAATTTAGCAGCTTAGAGCTGGACGCCAGAGACATCAATCTCGCCGGACATGAGTTTCGGGAGAAGCGCATCCCTAAGAATTGCGAGCTTATTGTTTTCGTTTTGCATTGAAACAATAGCGGCAGCCATAGGTGCAATTAGGGTGTTGAAACGGTCCAGCGTCCCATTGTCAGGCAAGTGCAGTTCCAATGCCTTCACGCGCTCTTTGGGCAATTCCGTCTGACCAGTGCTTCCGGTATGAAGGAATTCAATTTCCCTTTCATGAAGAACTCCCCACAACCCAATATAGAAAATCAGATTTTCTTTTGCCGGTCTGACAACCGTTACATGGGAATCAACTGTGATATTTTGGGGCTGGAACCAAACCTGTGCTGCGCGTCCCAATGTTCCGTCTCCCGTTGAGTTAATCAATAAATCGCCAAAGCGAAGCCATTTCTCGTTGATTACTTTTGGGGTGTGAGTTCGTGCCTGAGAAAGATCAATCATGTGGTTACGAATGCACTTCTGATTGATCACTATCTGATCAGAGTTATCGGAGTATTTGGGCGCAATTCCGCGGCTTATAAGCGATGTGATCTTCTCCAAGTTGACAGTTTCCCATTTTTTCGGTTCAATGCCATCGAAAGGGCTGTACTCTACAAACCATGACTTGAAAATCGTTACGGCTTGCTGCATTAAATTATCGTTTATGCCCTAAGGTTGTTCCTTCACAGTCGAGGTGCTTTATGAAGCTGTCATTAGATGTAAATTTGTCTCGTAATTTACGAAACAAATTCAATGAGCGGCTCAACTTTTCTATGGCAAAAACAGCAAAATTCAGATGTCCGGATGGAAAAGAAATTGAGCAAGCGTCCTTTAACGCTGTGTGTGCGGTGCTTGATCGCATAGATTCTCTGGTTGTACACTGTTGTTCTTTAGAGATTGATTCTTCAACTTCTGGGATATTCGCCTTTTATGATTTGCTAAATTATGGGCAGACATTGATTGATTGTATCGAACTCATAGCTCAAATATATGATTATAAAAGCAATGTAGATACAAGTTGTTCTCACTTTAAAAATAGTGGGAACAACAATAAAGGAACAGATGAAAAGTATTTCAAATACCTTCGTTCCCTTTGTACCGTCCATCCTGTTGAAACAAATCACCACAAAGAATATCAAGGTAATCAACCCGAGTGGTGCCCGTATATCGGTCCTGTGAACACTGTAACCGCATGGACACTTCCAGCAAAAGACAGAAACGCCGATTTTGTGGCTATCATTTATCGAAATGATATGACCTTACAAAAGTATCTCCCCATTTATGTTGGTCAAGTCTTTTCTTATATAGAAAGTCGATACAACGAGGTAGATGATATAATTAAGGCCATTGACAATTATAATCAAGATTGTATCAGTAAATTAAAAGCCAGCAACTTAATGTCTCCGTCTTCGTTTCCCTCATATGATGAATATCTCCACTATTTAGATAAAGAAATAAAAGTGCGCTATGAAAGTTACTGTTCTATAGCAAAATATTGGGCCGCAATTTACCAAACAAATTTCTCTGATACTGAACAGCAAAAAGCGTTAGAGCAATATAAAACAGCGTTAAAACAGCACATTGCCTGTGTTCACAATGCTCTGCAAACTATGGACTGTGTTGTGGATTCTAATTTTGAAATTGAATTTAGCAACACATACTCATTTTCACAATTCAACAAATTTCACTATCACCTTAGCAAACTTCCAGATTTACTTCCATCTTTTGAATTGGAGCAAGATTCAAACTGGACCTTTGACTTTATTGATGATATAGACGAATCTGCAAGAGGATATGGCGATCCAATTTATGCCCGCCTACTCTTGAAAGATGTAGCCGATGCATTGTCTGCGACTTTCAACTTTGATTTTTCGCAAAACAACTGGCATTTATGGCTTCAATTTGAAGTAGCAATGTGGCTATCTGAAAATGATGTGTCATAAACAAATGGAGGGCTGATTCTATGATTTTCAGTGAAGCGGCATTTGAAAGCGCCATCATTGAACTATTTGAAAATATGGGCTACACCCATATCTATGCCCCGGATATGGACAGGGACTATGCCAGCCCCCTGCTGGATGACGAACTGCGCAACAGCTTGGCGCGGTTGAACAAAGCCCTGCCATCGGATGCCATAGAGGAAGCCATCTCCAAACTTAAAAACTTCGACAGTGGCAGCCTTGTGCAGAAAAACATGGTCTTTATGGACTATCTGCAAAACGGTATTACGGTAAAGTTTTTTGAAAAGGGCGAAGAACGCTCCGCGATTGTCCGTTTGGTAGACTATCAGAATGTGCAGAACAACTCCTTTTATGTAGTGAATCAGTTTACCTTTTTGGAGGGCGGCAACAACCGCCGCCCGGACATTATTCTGTTTATAAACGGTCTTCCGCTGGTTTTGATGGAATTGAAAAGCCCCTCCAAGGACGAAGTGGGCGCAGAGAACGCCTACAATCAGATCCGCAACTATATGCAGGATATTCCGTCCCTGTTCTACTACAACGCCATCTGCGTAATCAGCGACCTTTCCGCCAACAAGGCCGGGACGATCACCTCCGGGCTTGACCGCTTTATGGAGTGGAAAAGTAAAGATGGACAATATGAGGACAACGCGGCTGTCCAGTTTGATACCTTCTATGAGGGAATGTTCCAGAAATCCCGGCTGCTGGATATTCTGAAAAACTTTATTCTATTCTCCGGCGACGCGCAAAAGCCTATAAAGATTCTGGCGGGATATCATCAGTATTTCGCTGTGCGTAAGGCTATTGAACGCGCGATTGTAGCCACCCGCACGGACGGCAAAGGTGGCGTATTTTGGCATACGCAGGGCAGCGGCAAGTCGCTGTCCATGGTGTTCTATGCCCATTTGCTTCAAGAAGCCTTGGACAGCCCCACCATTGTTGTTATGACTGACCGCATCGACCTTGACGATCAGCTGTTCACCCAATTCTGCAAGTGCGCGCCGTTCCTGCGGCAGACACCTGTGCAGGCTGAAAGCAAGGAAAACCTGAAACAGCTACTGGAAAATCGCGCGGCAAACGGAATTATCTTTACCACGATGTTCAAGTTTGAGCGCGGCGAGCGTCCGCTGTCCGAGCGCCGGAATATTGTAGTCATGGCCGACGAAGCCCATCGCGGGCAATATGGCTTCGATGAAAAGATTGTTTTGACTGAAAATGCACAAGGCGAAAAAGAAGCCCACACAGTCGTAGGCAATGCGCGTGTTATCCATGACGCCCTGCCCAATGCAACTTTTATTGGCTTTACGGGCACACCGATTTCCGCTAAAGACCGCAACACCCGCGAGGTATTTGGCGATTATATCGACATTTACGACATGACCCAAGCGGTCGAGGACGGCGCTACCCGTCCCGTGTATTATGAGAGCCGCGTTGTCCACTTGAAGCTGGATCAAAACACGCTGGCACTGATTGACTCCACCTATGATATTTTGGAGCAGCAATCAGATACCAACACCATTGAGAAAAGCAAAAAAATGCTGGGGCAGATGGAGAGTGTGCTGGGGGCAGACTCTACTATTCAGTCCTTGTGTGAAGATATTGTTGCCCATTACGAAAAATACCGCGCCAATCTGCTGACAGGCAAGGCAATGATTGTTGCCTATTCCCGCCCCATTGCCATGAAAATCTACCGCAAGATTTTGGAATTGCGTCCATCGTGGAAAGAGAAAATTGGCGTTGTTATGACGGGCGGCAACAATGACCCGGAGGATTGGAAAGAGGTTATTGGCACAAAAGCCCACAAAGAAGAACTTGCCCGTAAGTTCAAAGACAACAACGACCCGATGAAAATCGCCATCGTGGTAGATATGTGGCTGACCGGGTTTGATGTGCCATCCTTAGCCACCATGTATGTGTACAAGCCCATGCACGGCTACAATCTGATGCAGGCTATTGCCCGCGTAAACCGCGTTTTCAAGGACAAAGAGGGCGGTTTAATCGTTGACTATGTGGGCATTGCTGCGGCGCTGAAAGCGGCCATGAAAGAGTACACAAAGCGTGATCAATCCCGCTATGGCGATATGAATATTGCCAAGGTCGCTTACCCGAAGTTCCGTGAAAAATTGCAGGTCTGCAAGGATCTGCTGCATGGGTATGACTTCAGCGGTTTTATCGGCGGCACACCATTGACGATGGCAAAGCTGGTTACGGGCGGCGTGAACTTTGTTTTGGATGCAAAGCATCCGGAGCGCAAGGATTTGTTCTTGAAAGAGGCGCTGCTGTTAAAGCAGGCACACTCCCTGTGCTCCAGCATGACCAACGAACAGGAGCGCCACGAAGCAGCTTATATGGAGGCCGTGCGTTCTACGGTAATAAAGGTTACCTATGGCGGTAACGGTGGCAAGACGCTTTCTTTGAAAGAAATCAATGCGCAAATTAACGAGCTATTGAAAGCCAGCATCCAAAGCGAGGGCGTTATCAGCCTGTTTGACAGCAAATCCGCCGGCGAAAACATCAGCTTGTTTGACCCAGCCGTCTTGGAAGAAATCTCGAAGATGAAAGAGAAGAATATCGCAGTCGAGATTTTGAAAAAGTTGATGGCCGAGCAGGTGTCCGTGTACAAGCGAACCAATGTTGTACAATCCCAGAAATTCTCCGAGAAAATCACGCAGTTGATGAACGCCTACTACAACGGTTTGATCGACAATGAGGAAGTCATCAAGGAACTGCTGAAAACAGCCGAGGAGATTACCAACCTGTACAAGAACGGTGAAAAGCTGGGCTTAACGCAGGAAGAATTGGCTTTCTACGATGCGCTGACGAAGCCGGAGCATATCAAGGATTTTTACGAGAACGACCAGCTGATTGCCTTGACCCATGAGCTAACCGATATGCTGCGGAAGAACCGCACGATTGACTGGCAGAAAAAAGAAACCGCTCGCGCCAGTATGCGTAAGATGGTGAAGCGGCTTCTGAAAAAGTATAAGTATCCCCCGGAAGATTACGATACAGCAATCAGTACGGTTATCAGTCAGTGTGAGATGTGGACAGATCATGTGATGGATGCGTAAATAAGAGAGGGTTTTCGAATGAAAACAGATGATGAAAACGCTAATGTTTTAGATGTGGATTTTTTTCAAAAAGCCTATAAAAAGCTGAAGTCAAGCGCATATTACGATAAAACCAATCTGTACCTGCGCGACCGCATTGCGTGTGCAGAATCCGAAACGGACATTGACGATACGCTCAGAAAATTATGCCAAGCTCTGCAAAGTGACTCTTGGGATAATTATGCGGCAGACATCTTGTCAAAGATACGCTGCATTCATCTTCCCAAAAAGATTGCAGAAGCATCTCCTACATCTTCGGACTTTGACAAAAAGCAGGGGACCCTTATTCTGAATAGCCGAAACGCGAAAGAAATTTATTTTGACAAAGATGGAATTCAGACGTTCATTGATATGCCTGTCGAGGGACATATTCTTGGCGTTGTGTGGATTATGCTTATCGGCTGGCAATTAGATAAGGAGTATACAAATTGCTACGGGAATCGCATCAGAGAAAAGCTGTACAATGAACTGTCTGACAATGTCACGTTCTCACCGTATCTGTTTGAGCCCTATTATCAAAAGTATGAGAGCTGGCGAGATAAGGCGCTAGACATTGCACAGGAACATCTGAAACGCGACAATGTACTTATAACTACGCTAGATTTTACCCGATTCTATTATTCAGTGGATATTACTACCGAATTTATGGAGTCTTTACTTAAAAAGACTCGTTTCGAAGATTCGCAGCGTATAACCTATGAGCGCCTGAATGCCTTTGTAGAAAGTGTTATCACTAGATACTCTGAAGTTTATTTCAGTGAGATACAAGAGGCTTCCCCAAGGAAGATATTACCAATCGGTTTTTTGCCGTCTAACGTATTGGCTAATGAATGCTTGCATAAATTTGATGGTGCCATTTTAGACGGCTGGAATCCCATTTACTATGGACGTTATGTTGACGATATTTTGATCGTTGAAAAAGTAGAAAAAGGAAGTGCTATTGAAGAAGCCTATAAACATTCGGAACTCACTTTTGAAAAAGCTTTCGATCACTATGTTGTAAACGGCGATCGGTGGAATGGGCTTTCCGCCAGTGAGTCTGTCCGGAAAAAGAAACAAGCTCTATTCAAGAAAAAGAACGCAGGTAAAAAGGCAATAGAATATTCCGTTTTGTCTAAATTTACAACGCCGCTTGGACCACAAACAAAAATCACCTTGCAGGCCCAAAAGGTAAAAATTTTCTATTTTGAGCGCGGACAATCGGAAGCGCTCATTACATGCTTCCGAGAAAAGATTTCCAAAAACAAATCTGAATTTCGCAATATGCCGGAGGATGACCCCGTTTTCCAAAAAGACGACTATACGGAAATATATGTTATGGATCAAACGGGTGTCAACAAACTCCGTGACGTGAACGGTCTGAAACTCGATAAATACGAGCTGTCAAAATATTTGGGCAAATATCAGCGGATCAGCGGTATTGTCACCGACAAAAAAGAACATCAGTTTGTAAAAGATATCAGGAAAATCTTTGATGATGCAGCGCTTATTGAAAATTATACGCTATGGGAACGCATTATAACGATTCTGTTTGTGAATCATTACTATGATGAACTTTTTGATTTTATCGGCATGGCAAAACATGCTATTGACAAAACAACAAGCTACGACGACAATATCACTAAGCGTTTTCATGTATCATTAAACAAGTGTCTGATATCCTGCTTGGCAAGAACGGTTGCCTTATATCAAGCGGACAAAAAGTTACATATTGACTGTTCGCCGTTGAAAGAGAAATCATCTGAAATTCGCAATATCGTTGACATGGCTTTGTTGCTGTCAAAGAGTTACCTTAAGAGCCGTATGTTTGACAAAACATTGTGCGCAGTATGGCCGGAATTGATTTTTACGCTCTGCAAAAGCAATGATGTTTCGTTTAATCTCTCCTCCTATACCGAAACCCTAAGTTTTATAGGGGAAAATGCTTCCACAGAAAAAGGTCATGCCGTTTCTTTCGACATAGGTGATTTCCAGTATGCGTACTATCCCTACCTCGTGACCATGGCCGAGATTTCATTGGCAAATTTGATGCTTCGCATTGCAACGGGAACTTCTCTGGAATGCGCCAACGATGTCCATAAAAATGAGAAAATTTATGTTTGGGTAAACTACCGGCATAAAGAATTGGGTGATACCTCGTGTGAGATCAGGCACATTGGTAACTTACGGCAGCATCTATTTATAAAAGTTGGCGATGAGAAATTCACAAGTGTTAATGTTGCCATTTCCAGTCTGAAAATGTCTGATGATAACTTTAGATTGGCTCACATGAAACGCCCTAACAGAAGCTATGATCGGTATCAGAAAATTGCATTTCTGGTAAATACAGCCTTGAAAGAGAGTGCAAATCTGCTGGTCATGCCAGAAGCCTGCACACCTTTGGAATGGCTGCCTGTACTGGCGCGAACAAGTTCGCGCAATAATATGGCTATCATCACCGGCGTGGAACATATTTTTTCGGGCACAAATGTTTATAATCTAACAGCCGTAATTCTTCCCTATACGGACAGAAAAACCGGTGCGCAAGGTGCGCATATATTCTATCACTCTAAAAATCATTTTGCGCCGGGAGAATTGCAGCTTATACGAGGCAACATCTTGCAACCATTTGAAGGTAATGGTAGCTCAAAGAACCAAAGCAGTTATGAACTTTACAACTGGAATGACTTTTTGTTTTCTGTCTATTGCTGCTATGAACTCACATCAATTGCGGATCGATCCATATTCCAGTCTTTTGCGGATGCTATAATCGCGGTCGAATGGAACCACGATGTCAATTATTATAGCAATATCATCGAGTCATTAAGCCGAGATGTTCATTGCTACTGCATTCAGGTGAACACATCTGATTATGGCGATAGTCGTATTACACAGCCAACAAAAACAGAGAAAAAAGACATTCTAAGGACAAAAGGCGGAGCAAACGCTGCTGTGTTGGTCGGTAAAATTGAAATTGCAAAGTTGCGCGAGTTCCAAGCAAAAACATATGAACTTCAAAAAGATGATTCGACTTATAAGCCAACTCCGCCCAATTTCAATAGTAGAATTGCCTATCAAAAATCAACGGGACAATTATCAGCGGACATCATAAAAGAACTGTTTACCTAAAAAAGTCTTCTTGCAAGCCATCCATTCGGTGCTGTAAAATACAGCTAAAGAACACATCAATGTGTTATACTGCTTTTTGCCGCATAGTCGTACGGCATTATAAAGCTGTACTTCCTATCGGCTCAAATGCAGGCTGTTTTTTCGCACTTAGTACAGTATAATGTTATAAAGTGTAGGCAGGTGACAAAAGTGCTAATGAATTCAAATGAATATATTACAGTTGTCGATACTATCAAAAAAGAAATTCGATCGGCACAGTATCGGACTGCAGTTCAGGCAAATACCGAACTGTTACGGTTGTATTATAGCATAGGCAAGGAAATAAACGTCCACAAAGTTTGGGGTAATAAGTTTATCGAAAACTTGTCAATGGATATTCGTGCTGATTATCCTACGAACAAGGGATTTTCTGTCCGAAATTTGAAATATATGGCGAAATTTGCGGCCACTTATTCTGAGCAAGAATTTGTGCAACAGGCTGTTGCACAAATTCCTTGGGGCCATAATATTGTACTGCTTGATAAAATCACTGATAGTGAGCAACGCCGTTGGTATGCGGAGACTTGCCAAAAGAACGGCTGGTCACGGAATGTTCTTATTCATCAAATAGAAAGTGGATTATACGAGAGACAGGTTTTAAACAGTAAGGTTTCCAATTTTAAGCAGCGGTTACCTTCTCCACAGAGCGAACTAGCTACACAGACAATGAAGGATCCTTATGTGTTTGATTTCATTCCGTTCAGAGAGGATATGCTGGAACGGGACATTGAGCAAGCCCTTGTACGAGATGTTACAAAACTTCTGTTAGAATTAGGAACCGGCTTTGCATTTTTGGGAAATCAGTACCACCTAAATGTTGGTGGTGATGATTTTTATATTGACCTACTTTTTTACAATTTGAATCTGCGTTGCTATGTAGTGGTGGAACTTAAGACGGGAGAGTTCAAGCCGGAATATGCTGGGCAACTCAACTTTTATCTATCAGCAGTAGATGGTATTTTAAAGAAGAATGTCGACAACCCATCCATCGGCCTACTGCTTTGCAAGAGCAAAAACAATCTCGTGGCAGAATACTCCTTAAAAGACATATCAAAGCCTATCGGCGTGAGCGAATATAAGGTTACGAGTAACCTTACCGGGGAATTGGAAAAGCAGTTGCCTTCGGTGGAAGATATTCAAAATAGAATTAAATGAGCCTTTTTGAAATTTGTTAAAAGTATTTTTACCGTATGTTCTTACAGAGTTTATTTGCATTTTGACCACCATTTGACCACTACTGTGCAGGTAGCACCACAAAATGTCGGAAAAGCCTGTTGTGACAACCAACAACGGGTTTTTTCTTGTTTTGGCGGTAAATGTGCATAACCAACAAAATTCACGTTTCAACGTCGGTCCATACTGCCATATCGTAGTTCTCCGACCCGGAAGGCCAGA
>ENA-OPSC01000734-OPSC01000734.1-human-gut-metagenome-genome-assembly--contig:-NODE-734-length-16612-cov-3.152866_pt1 | contig 16612 bp, 16 predicted proteins | sample MGYA00241800_ERZ501891 | MGnify/ENA primary metagenome ERZ501891 (study PRJEB25962, sample SAMEA2042407) | human gut metagenome | biome: human gut; feature: human-associated habitat; material: faeces...
GTAACGATAAGCTGCGACATTTTACACCTTCCTTATGATAATAAGCACCACAAAGTTACATTTCACTACATTTCACCAAATAATTTTGACATTTCACAGCACGATGTATTCTTATATGATATAATATTATTAGTTGTAACATATCACTGAAAGTCCATTTTGTTTCTTGGGTGCTTAGTCTTTAAGATCTCCTTTTGCTTTGATGATGTGACGTGCGTGTAGATCTGAGTCGTGGTTATTGAACTGTGACCCAACATTCTTTGTATGTAACGAATGTCCACGTCCTCTTCCAAAAGCAGAGTTGCAAACGAGTGACGGAACATATGGGGCGTTATGTGCATTTCAACACCGCATTGTCTGCAATAGGAACTCAGCATATTTCTTACGGACTGCTCTGTCATTCTTCTGCCGAGCTTATTGACGAAGAAGTACCCTGACACGGCGATCTTATCTTCAAAAAGCAGTCTGTACCTTTTAAGTATACTGAGAACAGCCATATTTTCCACGGGTATAAGGCGTTCTTTTGAACCTTTGCCGTAGAACTTAACGGAGCGTCCTAAAAGATCAACATTTTCCGGTTTAAGAGTACATATCTCAGCTATCCTTGCACCTGTAGCAAAAAGCAATTCAATCACAGCGGCATTTCTGACGGCACATTTCATTTGGTAAGCACTTTGGGCTGAACCTATCTGCTGATAAGAAAAGGAAATTATCTTAGCGATCACGTCGAGAGGTATCGTTTTGGGCAGCAGCACAGGCTCTCTGATCGAAGTTTCTAGCTTATCAAATGGGTTAAATTCTATGTAGTCTTGCAGCAAAAGAAAGTGGATAAAAGCTTTTAGAGTAGCAAGCTTACGCTTAACAGTTTTCGGCTTGTACTTTTTATTCAGGCACTCTATGTAATCCCACAATGCTTGTTTGGAAAGCGTATCTGAAAACAGCACATACTGCGAAAGGTCAATTTTGTATGCACGAACAGTTTTGTCGCTAAGCTTTTTATGGTAACGGCAGTAATCGAGAAATTGGTCTACAAAAGGTCTATATTCAAACATAAAAACAGCTCCTTAAAATTTTATAAGGCAAAACAATTTGGTCAACATTCACAAAAAGCACAAAGGCTTGCGAATAAAATTGCTTTTAAACCTACCTTATATTATATCAGAGTTGTTTGGTTTCGACAAATTTAGACTATTTGTGAATTTTTACAAAGTTTTCAAAAGCCGATTTACTTTTTTAGGAAAGTGTGATATGGTATTATATGTGACGGGAGTTATTGAAGGATAACTACAAATTATCAATAGGAGTAGATAGTAAGATGATTATGATAATTTTTTATTCAGCAATGAACCTTGGTGATGATTTATTCGTTATACATCTTTGTAATCACTATCAAGATAAGCAGTTTTTAATGTATTGTCCGTATCGTTTTAGTCATGCTTTTAAAAGTATTGCAAATCTAAAATTAGTTTATAATAAAGAAAATATCAGATATTATCATTCTTCAATTGAATTGCAAATATTGATCGGTGGTTCATTATTTATGCAACCAGAAAGTAAAGACGATATATATAATAAATTTTTATTTAATAAAAGTTATAGATATTTTGATGATATACCATTCATCATAGTGGGAACAAATTTTGGACCATACGACAATATTAAACATTATGAATTACACAAAGAATGGTTTTCTACGTTAAATCATATCACTTTTAGAGATAAATATTCATTTCAATTATTTGATGATTTAAAGAATATATCATATGCTCCAGATATGATATTTAGTTATTTGTTGCCAAAAGTTGAACGTAACCATACTATTGGAATATCTTGTATTTGCAATAATAACAGAATAGGTTTATCTAAGTATAATGAGAAAAATTACATTGACTTTTTGGTGGAATTATGTAATATGTATATAGAAAAAGGATACAATGTCGCCTTGTATTCTTTCTGTATTATGCAAAAAGATAGTGTGGCTATGCAAAAAATCTTTAACAAAATTAAAAATAAAGAACAAGTTAGTATGATTGAATATAACGGTGATACAAATTCTTTTTTAAAGGATTTATTAAGCTGTGAATATATTATAGGGACAAGATTTCACTCAATTGTATTAGCATTAAATGCAGGTATTCCTGTTTTCCCTATAATATATAACATCAAAACTAAAAATCTACTTACAGATTTAAACTTTTTAGGACATTATGTTACCATTGAAGACTGTAATAACATAGATTTTGAGTTTGTAGACTATAATAGAAAAACTAACATAAAATATGATAGTTTTTCCGAAAAGGCATTAAAGCATTTTAGTTGTATTGAACGTTATTTGAAAAATAGTGAAGGGACGGTTTATGATGAATAATAAGTATTTATTAACAGTAATTATTCCAGTCTATAATACAGAAAAATATATAAAGCGTTGTATTGATTCCATATTAAATCAATCATTCAAATATATCAAAATAATAATTATTAATGATAATTCAACAGATCGTTCTTCTTCAATTATTCACAAATTCTCATCCTATGAGCAGGTAAAAATCATTGAAAATTCTTATAATATAGGGCAAGGAGAATCAAGAAATATTGGTCTAAATTTAGTAGATACCGATTACTTTTGTTTCTTAGATAGTGATGATTGGGTAGATACACAAGCATATGAAACTGCAGTAAAGGCATTAGAAGAAAATCCAATTTGTGATATAGCTATATTTGGCATAAAAACAGAATATGAAAATTCAAGCTGCTCGACTCTAAGATATGATTATAACAATAATATTATAGACGGTGATTTCGCCATTAATTTACTCTCCAGAGAAACCTCCCAAGATACACCTATAAGTGCGTTAATCGGCAATAAAGTTTTTAGAAACTCATCTTTTGATAAAACAATTAAATTTTCAAATTTGACATATGAGGATACTATTTTTTCTTATAAGGCTTTGTCTAAATGTAAAAAGGTTATTCTGTTGCCAAAGACATATCTTCATTATTATCAGCGTGAATCCTCTATAATGCACTCATTTTCTTACAAATATATTGATGATTTAATAGATAATTTTGTAGATTTAAAAGACTACTTGTGTGAAATATCTTCTTTTAATACTAAACAATATTATTCTTACTTTGATAAATGTTGTTCATCAATGTTAAATTCCATGTTAATATCGACTCAAAACGCATCAGAACAAAAAGAATATATTAATCATTTATGTTCACAAGTGATATCTAGAATGAGCATAAAAGATTTAATTAATTATCTTGATATAAATCGAATCAGGAAATTGTTGTATTAATTCGACCTTTTTACAAGAGTATTACTTAATATAAAAGTAAAAAGTGAATATTAATTTAGTCACTTATTTGATTGCAAAAGTCTGCTTTAAATTGGTTAGCGATTTGTATATCTAATTTTGCTAGTGCTATATATGTGTGTTTTAAAACAAAGTGACTTTTAGTTGAAAGAATATCTCTCTTATTATGTTCTATCCATAGTAATATATTTTCAACTTTTTCTGTAGCTCTCAGTTCACCTAAAGCTTCTATTATACTAGCAGCAGAATAATAATTCTTTTCACATAGTAATTGTGATGAAAGAAGATCCTTTGCATTATATAGTTTTTTTTCTCCAATGATATTAGCAAAATGCTCTCTAATATGTGCATCCTTATCACAAATGGCATCACATATCATTTTGTTTATATTGTCAAAATTATTAGTCAAAAGAAAAGATTCAAGACTATATCTATTTAAATCAATATTTGCAAATTTAGACCTTTTGAAATAATTTATCATCCAGGGCATTACTATATTAATTTGAGCATTTTTATTAGCAAACTTTAATGCACATTTGGTTTGAAATGCCAATATTTCACTATCGCTTAACTGGCTGCAAAAGAAAAAATCAGAAAAAATCCCATTCAAATACACTTCGACATTACACCATTTATTGGCATACAATAATATTTCAAAAAATAATTCTAATACAATTTTTATATCACTTTGATTTAAAGTTGAAAAATTATGCTTAACTTTAACGTATAAAAAATCTAAAAAGTTTGTAATATCTTTTCTATTAAGATCAGAACTAGAATTTAATATATCAACAGCAAGAGTTAAGTATTCGCCCAAAACATCATAAATAATATCCAATGAAAATTCTTGATTTTCATGATTAAAATCTATGATACCATGTATGTCTAAAGCATCATTTAAATCTGAAAAGGATTTATTATCCGAAATTGCTTTTTTTAGTTGAGCAACAACATACTTAAGGTTGTTTGTGTCATATTCAAGATATGTTAAATGGGTTATATCAAAAGGAACTTTGGAATTCCTGTTTTTTAATAGAAAGATATTTTGTGCATCTTTAAATGTATGAGCTATACCTAATTCATAAAAAACATTTGGATTGGACTCCGACAAATCTACAATAATAAATTGTGCTTTCAGAATTTCAACAAGTATTTTATTTATTATAGGGATAGAACCACTTATCTCGTCTACTCTTTTACATATATAATTGTCTTGCAGTCCATTCTTTATCGTTCCATAAACTATATCAAATTTCTCAGCAAATGGCATAATAAAAAAACAAGTATTTTTTTCAATAGGTATTCGTTCACTTCTAAATTGCTTTGGATATATTTTGTATTTATCCATTTTAACCTCCTGCTATAATAAAATTGCTGCTCTACATTCAATTTTAAATTCCGATAATTTGTAGTTATCACCACTTGATAAAAAACAGCTCATTGTATCAATTTAAAAGATACAATGAGCTAATTTTATCATCAATTTCTCTGATACCTCACCGCCCTCTCAAAATTAATAACCCCATTTATCCTCCTGACCTCGTCAGTACACATAGCCCTTAGCTTTACCATTGTTTCATCATCAATATCATTGATTGCCGCAAGCATATGTGATACTGCACCAAGTTCGACAGCAACCTTAAATAAGGCACGGGACAACCTCTGTTCCGTGCCTTTTACTATGCCCTCGGTTATTGCAGTAATCTGCGGAGCGGCATATTCCGCTGCCACGCTGTCCTTGTTAAGCAGATACCCACAGTAAAAACGTATCGCCTTCTCTATAAACTCCGTCTTTGACTTGCAGTTGTCAGCCTCATAAAGCATATCGATCTTCTGCATCGTCTCAGGGAAAACATAAAGCGGAAATTTTACCTTGACATCATCACAAATGCCTGAACGTTCGCTATTTTCTGCTGATCTTCTGTTCTTTGACTCCATAAAAAACTCAACCCTCGCTTTCTGACTCCATTTTTCAGATCTCTCAAAACTCCCGCAAACACGGCGAGCTTTGCTCGTCCGTTGTGAGCATTTTGGCGGCTTTGACGCCAAAATTTTAACCTGCAACAAAATAAATACCCCAATCCCACCCGAATTCTCCCGAATCCTCCATTCTCCAACTCCGCAAAAAAATGCCCCAAATTCGCCCCAGCTGCCTTTAGGGTAAAGTTACCCCACCCATGCTCTGAAAACGCCACACGAGGGCACACAGTGCGAACCGTGGCGAATTACTGCTCGGACAGCTTTTCCGTTTTGGCAGAAGCAGTGATCTTCTGCTTTCTCGCAGGCTTTCTGTCCGACATCATATCAATAAAATCTCTCACATTCTGCGGAACGACCTTGCCGTAAAGCTGATCTGCATATTTTTCAAGCTCCGCCGCAAGAGTTGTATTTTTCTGCTCAAGATACATTTCTATCGCAGAGAGCTTTTTCTCGTTTACACTTACAGTAACTGATTTTTTCAACCTATCACACTCCAATAAAATTAATTTTCTAATGAGCTGTCCTCATTCAAACTTTCAATAGCGTCAGTCACCTCCTGCGGATATTCTATGCCTTCATAGGTACACCAGCTTGACCAGCTGCCATTTGAAACAGCCTCTTTCGTGACATAACCAACGCTTTCAGAGCTGTAAACAACCTCTCCGTTTCCAACATAAATTCCGTGCTGACTTCCGTCAAACAACCCTATCCCGGCAACTTCAGGCATAGTATCTATACCGCCTTGTTCAGTATAAACCAATGTGCTGTAAGCAGAATCAAACTCTTTATCGGTTGGACTGTAGTTCAGATACCCCAGCACAAGTCCTGCGTTGTCAGCATATCTGATGCGGTCTGTTTCGTTTCTTTCACCGATAAAACCATTCATATATCCCCAGCCTGAGATGTAAGCATTATCAGCCCAAGCCGCAAGGTCTGAACAGTTTTTACTGCCTGCGTCATTGAACATATATGAATTTAAGGTGCTGTTCATAACAAATGTGTATGTGCGAACAAATTCGTCATAGTCTATCTCCAAGCCGTAAGTCGAGTTTATCGCCGCAATCAGATCACTGTCATTTGGAGCGATTGCAAACAGATCTGCATATGATTCGGCATTGAAATTCTGAACCTCGTCGAAGTATGACATATATATCAGCTGAGCCTTTATGGTCTGAACCTTGACACCCTTTTCGTCCATAGCGTTTGAAATGTCATTACCTGCTGATCGGATATCATCGAGTCTTTGCCTGCTTTCACTGTCAAGAGAGCTGTAAAAATCATCGGCATTAATGTGAAGTTCAGGCACTTGAGCTTCCTCGCCGACCTCCCCAAGAGAAGAAAGCATCACCGCAGGAGCACACAACAAAAGGAGCAGACCCACCGCAGCACTAAGCACCACAGTCACAAGCTTGCCTCGCTTTTTTTCATCACCAAGAATATATACGGCTGCCTTTTTAAGAGCCGCCGCAACTGTCGCCGACATTACATCACCTTCCTCCCGCCGAACCAAACAGTGCCGCCTTGTAAGCAGGAGCAATGACCTGCAGCAGATACCTTTCATTTCCGCACCGATACAGACAAGTTCCTCTTTCGGGATACTTGATAAGACTGTACTCTGACTCGTCCAACTGTAAGGTGTCAATGAATGCCGTCGGCGAGATATTTCCCGGATTGAACAGAAAATGATGTGCAGGAATAGAAAACAGCGGCTTTGTGAATTCCTTTATCTCAGGCAGCAGAAAGTCCTCGATATTTTGCGAAGCTAATATGAAAGACGATTCCTTTTTTTCGAACACGTTTCATTCCGTTACGAATATATTCTATCGCCGTCATATTAGTGAGGAATAAATACAGCTCATCTATGGCCGCAACAGTATTTCCGCGCCCTAAAAGCTGATTGCTCATGTAGCTTAGAATGTTGAACAGCAGCGTATCTTTCAGCCGTTTGTTTGTATCCATAAGACCTTTTACTCCGAAACAGATAAACTCTCCGTCCTTGATGTTTGTTCTGCCGTTGAAATATTTCGACTCTGCACCTTTGCACATTGAGTGCAACCCCAAACAGATATTTTGCAGTATTTCTTCGGTGTAGAGGTGTTTTTTAGCATTATCAAATGCCATAAATTCTTTTTCAACTAACTCATACAGGTCTGACATTACAGGATAATCACAGCTTTCCAACTTATCGAGATCTGTTAGATCATCAATGCCGAAACGTGCATACAGTTTCATAAGCATTATCTCTATTGTGTCGATCTCTGCGTCTGTAAAGTCTTTGTATGCTCTGAAAAAGTCTTTTAGATAGCTGATGTGCTGACTTAAACGGGTTACTTTTCGGAATGTTTCAGGGCTGTCATCGGTTTCCTTTTCTTGATTTCCAAAGCGAGAATTTTCTGACCACTCTTTTGGCTCAAGCGGATTTATCATAAACTCACCCGACATCATATCAATATATGTGCCGCCAAGGTTATTGCACAGATCCTCATATTCGTGTTCAGGGTCTAAGCATAGTATAGATTTGCCTGATTCACGCTGATTGCAAAGCAGCAGTTTCATAAGATAAGATTTGCCCTGACCGCTGTTGCCAAGTATCAAAATGTTCGAGTTGGTTTTGTCCTCGGTTCGCTTGTCAAAGTCAACAAGAATATTCGTGCCGTACTTATCTCTTCCAACATAAAAGCCGCTCTCATCGGTCTTGCCGCTGTAATTCAAGGGATAAAGATCAGCCACCGAGCTTGCAGGCAGGACACGTTCAAACTGACTTGCAAACACGTTATTGCCCGCAGGATGAACAGACAAGAACCCCTCTTTCTGACGTAAAAGCAAACGGTCAACAGATATTTTGGAACGTGTAAGTTCCATTTGAATATCGGCTTGCAGTTCTTTCAGCTTGTCCTCAGTAATTGCTTTTAGCTCGATAAACACGGCCGTATGCAGGAGGGGTTCTTTGTTCCTTCTAAGCTCCGACAGCAGTTCTACCACATCGTCAATGTTGTTCTGAGCCTTTATGCTCTCGTTGACGTCATTTGTGGTGGTCATCATATGGTTTTTCCTCATTGCCTGCTGAACGATCTTCCTTTGCTCCATGCTTGTAACAAGGCGGTTGTAGATACGGAGCGTTACACCGTTCCTGTCCGCAAGGTGAGCAAGTATAGCCGTTTCTTCCGTACTTGGCGGATACTCCGTCACCGCCCAGCAGGACTTGTAGAAGTTTCCGCAGATGTAGTGGTCGGTGTAAAAGCGGATCACGCCCGGCATGGTGCAGTCGAAAAAGTCCTTTGCTTCCACTATCTCAAGCTGCTCATCAGACAGTTCTTTTTTCTTCTGCTTTTTAGTTCTCATTTGTTTTCGCCTCCAAATCAAATTCGATTTCTCCCTCGATATCGGGTATCTCATCGCCTGAAATGCTTGTTCCGAAATACAGAGCAAGCATATGCTTGATATCAGATTTGCTCATCCGCCGAGCTGCAAATCCGTGTTCGGAAATCGCTTTATCCACTCGGTTGATGGTGTTAAAGATCTGTTCGTCCTTTTCACGTTTGAACCTTAAAGCGAACACAAACTGTCTTGCAGAGGACATTTCAAGCTGGATCTCGTCAAGGAAATCATAGTCCGCCTGCAAGAGTTTCCGCACCGCCTCGTTCTGCTCCGTCTGCAAACGCTTTTTCACATACATTTTGTTTGAGTCAAAACACTCGCAGGAGTCAAGAGCAAGTATCTCGAGATCAGGTATAGTGCTTAACAGCATCATAAGATGATGTATCTTCACGTCGATGTTAGCCGCAGACAGCACGGAAATATTGGTCGGCTCTACGCTGAAAAATGCTATCTCAGCTTTGTCGGTTTTTACGCCGAAACGAGTAAAGCGTTCAAGACCGATAAGGCCCTGAACGCTGTTTTTGCTTTTCTTCATTTAACTTTTCCTCCATAAATACAATTGCTGCGAAGTCAGAAAAAACTTCACAGCGTTAAAAATATAGTCTATAATTGCAGTTTCGTCGACCCGAAGAGAGAGAAACGCAAAGCAGGCGGTCGCAGCAAAGGGCAGGACGTTCCAGAAGTTCACCAGAATCACAACCGACAGAATTATTTCGCCGCAGATTATGATAAAATCCCGAACGCTCCAAAACCACAGCTTTACGCTTGCTCTCAGGTTTTCGGGGTAGATGTAGGTTTTCATTTTGCTCCTCCTTTCAACATACCGACCGCCTTAGCACCCATAGAAACCGAGTGACTAACAGACATCATATTGACCCTCACACTCGTATCCAGCCCATACATCTGAGCAATCCTCGGAACTTCATTCGCCGACAGACATATCCCCACCGCAAGCAGTGCGTGCTGAGTATAAGTCAAAAGTCCGAGATACAGTATTGTGGTCTGCAAAAATGCAGTAAGGCAAGTGGCTATGACCTGCTTGCACCAGCTGTAAAATCCGTCGGTGTACCCTCTGGGAACTCCGAACAGATACAGACTTCCCACAGCTATCTGACAGAGCATTATTCCGCCTCGCTTGATGTTTGCAAACACAACTTTTACCGTGCAGTAGCCGAACAGAATTATGAAAAACAGGCTGAACAGCGATACATCAGAGGCAAGAGCGACTATGACCGAAAGTCCCGTGCCTGCAACAGTTGATGAAGTTGCCCCTATGAAACCGCCTAACAGCTCGTAAGAGAAAGTCCCTTGAAGAGCAACGCAAAGCGAGTACAGACGCTGAGGAACAACTGTCACCAGACTCGCCGCCATAAACCCTTTCAGAACGTTTATGCAGGTGTTTTTGATGTTTGCCTGCCCAGATTCGTATGCAATTGCCGTATCGAACACCGCAACTATCATTCCGCAGGCAAATAACATCCATGCAAGGCTGTGAAACAGCGATATGAACGACTGCACCCACGACAGGGCAAAAATATCGCTTGTGCTTTCGTTTATGAATTCAAACAAATCAGCTACCGCCCCGTAAATGAGATTGAACAACCAATTGAACATGATGTCCCATATCTCGTCGGTAATTGCGTCCACAGCTGACCCTACCGTGCTATCCCAAAGCGACGATATTCCGTCGCCTATCCAGTCTATGGCGTCACTTATCCAATCAAACAACGCTGCCACCTCGTTTCTTGGAACGATTTGTTTTAGTTATCTCACCCTTTATTCGATACAGCGAACTTCTCCGACCGCCTTGTGGATGATAACGTGGAAACCGCTCCAATAGATCACGCTTTTCTAATTCGTTAAATGCCCGAAACACCGTGCAAGTTGACAGGCTTAGATCCTCTGCAATTCGACCCACTGAGGGGTAGCATTCTCCGTTTTTGTCTGCTCGTCCGCACAGATAGCAGTACACCGATACCGCTTTGTGCGACAAGCCTAAATCGTAAATTCTTCTCGGTAATATCAATATGCATCAACTCCTGTTCGTTTTTACATTAGTTTTCTTTTTTGGCGGTTCATCTTCAAAGTCTTCATCTTCTTCGACAATTTCAAATTCCGTTGGAGAAATCACTTTTTTCTTCTGCGGATATTTTATCTCCACATCACGGATAAGTTCTCCACACTCCTTGTAAGAAACCGCCCTTGCAGTCTTATCCGGCAAACGGTACTCGTCCTCAAATTTTATGCCCCATTTGAAAAACAGTTTAAGCTTGCTTATCATCGGATGCGTGCCTGTTTTCATAACGATAAACTGTCCTTTAGGCATAGATTTCAGCTCGTCCACAGTCATAAGCGGTCTGCCTATCATCTGCAATGACTGAGATCTGTCCCTGCCGTTTGATATAGAACCGCTCAATACCGTTTGTTCGCCCAAAGCTTTTGAAAGTACCTCTGCACTCTGGCTGTTTGGTGCAAATCCGCCGAACACAGTAAGCTGAGTGTTGTCGGTGATTATCTCCATACCCTGTTTGCCGTAGTTCTGTTCAAGCTGTGCAAAGGACTGGATTATCGCAACTATGGATATTTTCCTTGAACGCCCTGCCGAGAACATTGATTCGGCTCCCTCTATTTTAGGGAACGTGCCAAACTCATCGCAGTAAAACATAACTCTGTTTTTAAGCTTACCGCCGTTTTCATCAGCGAGAACAAGTATTTCTCTGTAAAGCTGCTGAATAAGCAGACTGACCATAAAGTACTTTGATGTGTCTTCTTCTGGAAGAACAATAAAAATAGCCGACCTTTCATTGCAAAACTTCTCGGCGTCTATCGCCGTTCCAAAGCACAGCATTTGTTCAAGTTCAGAATCAAGAAAACTGTTGAGCCTTGAAAGTGCAGTCGACATTACCGACAGCATAGACTGGTCGGACGCATTCAGAGCCGCTCCTGCAAGCCATTTGGCTTTGTGTTCGCTGGGAAGCTTGTCCATAAGCTTAGAAAAATACATTTTAGGTTTTACTTTCGGGTCTGGCTGATATTTTGCGAGCAAGTCCTGAATAAGCTTGAAAACCGAAACGATATGCCGTTCATTTTTGTCACCAAACTCAGCTAAAAGCAGAATAACAGAGGCAAGCAAGCCTTCCGCTGCGTCGTAGAAAAATGCGTTTTGACCGTAGTTTGAGCTGTCACCTCCGCCGATATTGATAATTGTCTTTGCTGTTATCTTTGCATACTTTTCCGCTTTAGCCTTTGATGATAAATCCGTTTTGTCCTGTAAATACAAGTCCATATATTTGTTGACAAGATGCAGGATATTGTTCTCATCTGAGCGTGTGGGATTTCTCAGATCAAGCACAGAAACATTGTAGCCGTAATATTGGCTTGCAATAGTGCCATAATTTCGTGCCACATCTCCCTTTGTGTCCGTACTGATGAACGACATTCCGCTTGCACAGGCAAGTTCGATGTTAGGGTACAAGAAGTATGCGGTCTTGCCCACACCCGCAGCGCCTATCATAAGCGTGTGAACATCGCCGTCATCTACAAGAGCAACAGTCCTTTTACTGTGCGTCCGACACCCTACCACTGTACCTTGAACAGTCGGCAGGTTCTGACCTTTTCTCCACATCTCCGGCTCGAATGGCAGAGGGATAAAAGTACGCTTTATCTCAGCTTTTGTCGCCCACCTCGCAGTTCCGTGCTGTCCATTGCCGACTTTTTTTGCCTTTATTCCGTTAAGCGACTTGTTGTCAAGCAGATTTACTACCACTAAAAAGGCAATGAAAATTACAACAAGTACGCCTATCAAAATCATCTGTTTCTCATTCAAAATTTCATCTCCGATCTGTATAAAATATTCTTTCTTTTGTATTTAATACGACAGTTAGTTTGTTTTATTCAAGGTATTGCAGTGTGAGGCGGAGGGTATCGCATCAACCAAATTCCATAAAAGGTTCAGGTTCGCAAACGATGTCCTCAGATTCGATATGTTCTGCCACAGGTTCAGACAAAGTTTCTTCAACAGATGATCTGACAGCCCTATCCGCAAGCTGATACAGCAGTTTCGCCGTATTTATTGACTGCTCACGGGTACGAGCTGTTTGTCTTAGATCTTTCATTACTGCCATAACACATTCCTGCAAATTTCTTTGCTTGGCAGCAACTTTGCCTTTATCTGTGTATGGCTTGTACTCTGCTTTCAGCTTGGCTCTGAGTTTTGCAAACATACCATTTTCACAACTTTTATCAATAAAAAACGCCGAGCCTGCAAGTGCATACTCGGCGAGATATTTGTATTGTTCGTTTTTGAAGGCGGCATAGATCTGAGACGTCAGCTTATCCGGACGGCATTTGAGATACTGCAAATTTCCCACCTGACGATGATATTCTTCTTTATGCTTGTTGGGTACAGCAGGCAGAGCAGGAGCACCATTCTTGGCTTTTAGCACCTCGTTCCAATCTTTGTACGGCGGTGCAAGGCGTTTGACGTTTGAATATCCGTTCTCATTTAGAATATCCCTTAGACGGTCAACAGCCTCGATGCCGCCCTCGTCGTTATCCACGCAAAGCACAATTTCACTCAGATTAGAATGGCTTTTTAACGCCGTTAAAACAGCATTTTCATACACTCCGTTCATTGCAATGCAGTTTTCGTCAACGCCTACGAACACTGCATTGTGATGTTCCTTGTCCTCATAAAGTGTGTGTTGCTTTGCAAAATGTGAGATAATGTTTGGATTAATAAATCTCTGTTTTATCAGGTAGGCATAGACCCTGTGCATATTGCTATTTGCTTCGGGCAACTTGAATTCTTTCTTTTCTTCCTTTGCGATAGCTTTCGGCGGACTGTGGGACAGCGGAGTTACCCTCTGTCCCAACAGTTCCTGTACCGCAGTCTGAAAGTCCATACCATAAAACTCCTGCATAAACTTTATTGCTTCGCCGCCTGTCTGATTTTTATGGTCGAACCATTTTGAACCACGGATAGTTATACTGTCGTGCTTGCCTGAGCTGTCGTAATATATGAGCTTATGCTCTATGCCGGCACGCTCAAGCTTTTCACCACGCACACGCAGATATTCTGCCAAGTCTACGCTGTTGGCAAGCTGTTTTTGTTCGTCTGTGAATGGGATGTAGGGCATTAAATGTCTCCTTTCTGGGTTGAAAATTTTGGTTTGGTGTGGTATAATGAGAAGAAAGATCAAGAGCAATATCGCTTGATAAATCGAAATTTAGTGGCTTGATAAAGTATCTGAAATATCTCTTTGACAATTATTTTAAATTTCCGTCATATTAAGGAGACCTTAAAAATGTCTAAATATAATTTCTATTATGATGAGTCTGAACATAGCCGAAAAATCAACTATAAAACGGTAAGTGCCCCTAATTATTACGACAATTTCGTAACTATGATTGTCGGATGGTCAGCTGAGAAGGATGATATTCTACAACGGCATATTGATTTTGAAACCAAGTACGCAGATAGAAAAGATCGTAATGGCGAAATCAAAAGTACGATGCTTCAGCAGAAACAATTCAAGTATGGTTTTGCCTCTCTCAACAAGCAGAACGCTCAGTTTGTAGATGATTTCCTATCATTGTTTGACAAGGATATTCACGTTTACTTTTCGGTTTCCAGTAAAATTGAATATCTTGTGCTGCAGGTTTTTCGAGGATACAGAAACAGCATTTTAATTGACGCAGACTTAATGAAGTATTCCATTACAAAAGCTCTTGTTGTGTATCGACCGCAGGAAATCATAAAGTGCATCTACGAATCCCCGGAAAACTTTTTAGAGAAACTAAAGAAGTTTTTCCAAGAGAGGATTGAATGCAATAAAAACAATCCTAAATTAAAACAAAATGAAACGGACGCATTTCAACAGGTTTTATTCATACTGAATGGTATTTCGGATACTTTGGAGATTGATTGGGACTATCACATGTCTTTTGACGGGTTCAAAAAATATCTGGCAGAAAAGGATATTTCGAATTACAATCTGATAATTGACAAAGAGGGTAACGATGAGGAAAAAAGCAGAACCTTAAAAGCAGCCCGTGAAATAGGATTGGATAATTCAGATGAAGCCGATTCTACAAAGTGTCCAGGACTTCGTATAGCAGATATGATGGCAGGCATCATATCAAAACTATTGAAAGGACTATGCGATTCCTTACGGTACCGATCTCTTGATGAAAGCAGCAAGAAGAAAAGTTTGGATAGAAATTGGTTCTGCGTGAACGAAGTTCAATTAGGGCTCTATAAAAAGCTTTATCGGATTATTTGTGAGTGGCATCCTGCTTGGTACAAGTCTTACTCCGGTATATATTCAGATGATTTGGTTGTATTCAATGCTTTACTTAATTCTATGAACCATTTTGATTCCGTCGAGCAGATCCAGACTAATCTAGACAGGCAAGGCGAATACTTTAATTCGCATGCTTGTGAGCAGTTGGCAAAGTATTTTAATCAGAGAAGTTGTAAACTGCCCATTGAGCCTGTAGTTCCCTTTGATAAAGAGTCATACCTGAGCCAAAGTGGCGAGAAGGTATATTTTGATTCGAGAAAGCAACTACTTTTGCCGTTACATGAAGGTTCTCAGACTTTTAATGTGCTATCAGTTGGGATGGATCAGAAATTCACTCCAACCATAACAATTCTAAAAGACGATATATCTGAGTGCTTTCAACTTCCAAATGAACTAAGTGAATGGGCTTACAGCGTTATTGGAATGGCAGCTACGGGTATGGATCTTTTCCCTGCAAAAGTAGTTTTTTCAAAAATCAACGAAAGATATTATGCAGATATACTTTGAATAATCGGCAAAACAAGTAAAGAAAGTAATCGATAAGGAAAGTTAATAGCTTCCAGCTAGACTTATCTTATCCCCCTACCCAAAGGACTGAATAAAATCAGTCTTTTTTTCATCCACCAACGCATTCTCTGAATTTTCCCATAACCTGCGAAAAACTCTGCCTTTCCATCATATCCGTACTGAGAAAAGCACCCGACGCAACAGTCAGCTTGTTTTCACTAAGAACTGCATAGGTCTCCGTGTATCCGAACTGCGACACCATACCGTCAGTTTTCTGGACTGACGCATAACGCTGATATTTTCCCTTTGATACAACGCTGCTTGTCATTCTGTAATTGGATACAAAATCGTCCGCTGTGATACCGTTCATCTGAGCAGCAGTCTGCCTGAAGTAATGATCTCCGAAGTTTTCGAGGATATATTCCATATCGTGATCAAGATTACTCTGACTTAAATCAATGCACAGAAAATCGATCATTCCGCCGCCGTTTGAGCCTTTCAAAGTAATCTTATTCACACCGTTGGAGTTATCAATTTCGTTCTCAAATGAACAGCCTTTCATAGCTTCCGCTACCAATTCACTTGTATCCACAAAGGATATATCGGAATCGAAAAATTCGGCAATAAAGGTGTCCGTCTTTATCTTTTCATCCTCTAAACTGCTTTCAGCCTCCGAAGAGGCAGCCGAATCGGGTAAGGACTCGGCTGTGGCAATAGTTGTGGTAGTTTCCGATGTTGACTGCAATGGTGGACTTATCGTTCCGCAGGCGGTCATTGCCAATACTATGGCAGACGAAAGTACAGCCCAATATATTTTTGTTTTCATACGTAAATCCTCCTTTTTACACAATCGACCAAATATACAGCGGAGCGGTTAGGGTGAAGATAAGACAGCCAAAAATTATGGCTATGGGAGTCCATTCCAACTGACCGTGTTTTCGATAGTCGAGATATGCGAGACCTATCTTAACAAACAGCAAAACCGCAAGAATTACGTCAATTACGGGGAACACAACGTTGTTTACAACCGACACCACCTGCGACCTTGCGGTAGTCCATGTGCTTTGGACTGCTCCCGCAACATCGCCGGAAGCGTAAGCTGTAGTCGACATCATAGTTGCA
>ENA-OPSC01000737-OPSC01000737.1-human-gut-metagenome-genome-assembly--contig:-NODE-737-length-16575-cov-2.268947_pt1 | contig 16575 bp, 9 predicted proteins | sample MGYA00241800_ERZ501891 | MGnify/ENA primary metagenome ERZ501891 (study PRJEB25962, sample SAMEA2042407) | human gut metagenome | biome: human gut; feature: human-associated habitat; material: faeces...
TTTTATCAATTATGCGTCGAAACATATTGATATTATATCATGAAGGGAGTTGCTTCGCTACAAAGCTAAAGCCTATGTTACTACCGGCATAGCCGGAAGATTATTTACATATTTAAAAAAGAATAGCACAAGCTATTCTTTTTTATAATTTATCTATATAATTTAAACTTGGATTTTAAGGACCATCACCCAATCCCGTTAAAAGTAATCTTAATCGTCATCTGCTCCAAATAATTCGTCGAATTTTGCCTCTAATGCTTTTTCTAGATCTATATTGTTTACTTCCTCATTATTGTCTTCTAATGGTATTTCCATTGGTTTTGCTTCTTTTTTTGGAATACTTTCTATATTACTAAAAGCATTGTTATTCGTATTTGATGTTGTTACTTTTTCTTGTGTATTTTTAGAGGCTGGCTCTTCATCTGCAAATAAATCATCTAATGATTCTACTTTTAAATCTTGCGCTTGAATATTTGTACTTTCTGAATAAGGATTTGCTGGGTTAAATATTCTCCATTCTCCTCTTTCTCCTACTTCTGCATCATTATGGCTTATTTCTAGTCTAGCCATCTCTCTTCCCATTGGCTTTCTAAAATAATAGAATTTATTTGCTTTAATTGGTCTTACACCTTTAACAAATATAATACACATATCATTGTCGAATCTTCTTAATTCGTCCGGTGTAAGTAATGCTCTTCCCATAATTTGGTCTGAATCACTAGAACCAGATTTCCAACCACCTTTATCGCGGTTTGTTGAATGACTATCTCTTGTAATTGTCTTTTCACCCAATGCTTTAGAAAAATACTCTAATGTTTTAGTAGAGTTACTTCCTAAGAATACATGGGTATCACAGTTACCAATTATAGTTTCGTAAGATTTTTCATAAACTGCTTCTAATTGGTCTAAGTTTTGTAATATAACACTAAATGATATTCCCCTACTTCTTGATGTAGATATTTTCTTATCGAAGTCTGGTATTTGACCTATGTTTGCAAACTCGTCTAGTATAAAGAATGTTTTTTCTGGTAGCTTTCCACCAGCTTTGTCTGCATAGTCATATAATTGTTGTATCATTTGTGAGAAGAAAATTGTAAGTAAGAAATTATATGTTGTATGTGTGTCTGAAGAAACAACATATACAGCTGTTTTTTCTTGGCCAATTTCTTCAAAGTTTATAGTATCTGAAGATGTTAGGTCTGCTATGTCTTTACTATCAAATTTACCTAATCTTGATTGCAATGTACTTAAAATAGAACCTCTTGTTTTTTCTGGTGCTATTTCGATTGATTTATAGTTTTTCCTTGCAGGATGTGTATAATCTAATTCGTTAATTAAATCTCCTAACAAGCTTGTTCCGCCACTATCGTTTGCAGCTCTAACTAGTTCTGCACAACTAGCTAAGTTCTGCTCTTCTGGTGGTCTTGTAGATATTAAATACCAAATTAAAGATTTTAGTAAGATTTCTGCCATATCGTCCCAGAATGGGTCTGAAGCTTTTTCTCCACTTTGACCTTTAACTATAGTGTTTGCAATAATGTCTACATCTATTTCATTTCTTATATGTGCTAATGGGTTGTAACCATCGCTACATTCTGGATTAACTAAGTTTAAAACTCTAACTTTATACCCTTTAGATTTTAAAAATCCTGCTGTTCTGTCATATAATTCTCCTTTTGGATCTGTAAATATGTAAGAACCTAAGCATTGGTGTGCATTTGGTATAGAATATGAAGCAGATTTACCAGAACCTGAACCGTCCAACAACTAACACATTTATATTTCCCATCTTATTTAATGGTAAATAATTGTCTTCTGCTAAAATAATACCATTCTTTTTGCTTAGTACCTTATATTGTTCACCATTTTCTGCCCAACCACTTGAACCATGCTCTATATCGGTATATTCATTTTTAGGTCTAGCTTTTAATAAACCTACAAGCATTGCTGCTAAATAGAATAGTGAAAAATATAAAGTGCTAGATGCAAATGTTCCTATATAATTTTCTGTAAATATTAATCCGAAACTAGAAAAAGGGCTAGTTATATACATTCCTAGGTGTTCCAAAAAAATTTCGAAACTAAAAGCTCCAGTTTGCATAGCATCTGTAAGAGATGCTGAAAATGGAGCAATTCCTAAGATTATAATTACTAACCATAATATTGCGAATACTATTAATTTTTTTCTAGCATTTTGTAACATACTTTGTAATTTATAATTCATTTACTTCATCCCTATCTTTAGTACATTATCTTGCAGTGTCTTCATTTTTTGTCTTAGTAGCTGTTGTTTTTGTTTCTACTACTTTTCTTCCTTTTGCTTTTCTTTTTTCTGCAACAGCTGTAGTTGTTACACGTACACCTTGCTCACGCAATTTTTCTGCATTTTTTGCAATTTCTTTGGCTTCTTCCCTATTTCCTGATGTTATAACTTTATGAGTTTCTACTTCTCCTAATAATAGCGGAAAATCCTTTACTTCCTCTGTTGTAAAACATGCAAAAGTTATAGCTTTTGCATTGTCCTCAAATACTAGTGAATTACAAGATTTTTCAGATAAACTATCTGTTGTGTTCATTAGAACTCCCCTCTCCTTTAATCTTTTTTATCTTTTATTTCGAAAGCAAAATAAGGTTTATTCGCCTTTTGCTTACATTTACCTCTAATTTCTTTAGCCTCTTCGTCAAAATATACCATAGGCTTTACTTCTTCTGTGGTTTCTGGGTCTATGATTGAAATTTGTCTTTTAAAACTTGGTGTATACTTAAATTCTTTATATTCTTTTTCGGTATCTGAATAAAGAGTATTAAATTTTAATGGCGTAGGCTTTTTAGATATTGTTATTTTATCGCCTTGCAATATTGCCATATTAATTACTACTCTGTCTTTACCAAATGATAGTATAACAAGTTCGTCTTTATTTTCTGAAGGATCGTCGACATAAAAAGTTTTCTTTTTTTTGTCGCCATACATTTCTTCTGTATAATCTAATCTTGTTACTGTATATTTGGGTGAGTTTTTTAAATCCTCTTTTAATGTTTCATTTATTTGATACACTACTGTACTTACGTTATTTGGATCCATTATACTAAAATGTTTTCCTTCCCAACTGTACATATTATACACCCCACTATTCACGAATTTCTATATACATAGTTTGTCTTTTGTAACACTACTATGTTTAATTATACCTAATTTGTAATTTTTTGTCAATCATTTAAAGCTTTTATGTTAATTTGCTCTTCTTCTTGGATTAAAGTTAGAAATTTGTTCTAATTCTTTATATAACTTTTCTTCCTCGTTTGTTAATTCTTTTGGTACTATTATTTTTACTTCAGCTATTAGGTCTCCTCTACCACCTTTTCCATCTTTATACCCTTTTCCTTGAATTCTGACTTTTTCGCCACTTTCAATTCCTTTTGGTACATAGACAGAGGCAGTATCGTCTATAGTAGATATGGTTGCCCTTGTGCCTAGAGCAGCTTCCCATGGGGTTAATCGTAGGTCTGTGTATAAATCTATTCCTTCTAATTTAAACCTTTGGCTATTTTGAATATTTACTTTTATAAATAAATCTCCGTTTTTACCACCATTTACTCCAGCTTTTCCCTGGCCAATCAATCTTATTTTTTCTTGATTCCTAATACCTGCTGGGACTTTTACTACAAAAGTCTTCATTTTTCCTTTTAGAGTCCTAAGAGAAATTTTCTTTTCTGTTCCATAATATGTTTCTTCTATTGACATATTTATTTCTGTTTCTACATTCTCTCCTCTTATAGGAATTTTTTTCTTTACTTTATCGTCAGTTTTTTCTTCCTCACCAACAATATTTCCAAAAAACATTGTGAAAAATTCGGAAAATTTTGAGCCATTTTTCCTTTGGCTTTCTTCATACTTCTTCTTTTTTCCCACGTTGTTATTCCATATTCTGTCATATTTTCTTTTAGAAGTAGAATTTGATAACACCCTGTATGCTTCGTTTATATCTTTAAAACGTTCTTCTGCAAATTCGTCATTTATATTTATGTCTGGATGATATTTTTTTGCAGATTCCCTGTATGCTATTTTCAGTTCTTGAGGAGTTATCTTACTAGATTCTAAATTTAATATTTTGTAATAATCTTTGAAAATCATTTAACATCCTCCATATTCATGGTGCAAACATTATATCATATGTAATTGCATTTTTAAATAGTTTTATTTATTTTTTTAATAGTAAATAGTTTCTTGCCTTTATTGTTTCTAAATGAAGAACTCTTCCAATTCTTATATTATATTCTATAAATTCATCCATTAAAAATAAAATTGCTTCATCTATATCCTTTTTAGAAAGTTCTCTACTCTTTTCTAAATTGAATTTAGTATCCTTCCTATTTTCCTCTGTTTTGTCTGCTACATAAATAATTTTTTCTAACATGGTCATATTTTCTCTTCCTGTAGTATGCCATTTTATTGCCTTTTTCATATCTTCTGTAAAATTATATTTTTTAGCTACAATGTCTGCTCCTACTTTTCCATGTAATAAAGAAGGATTTATACTTTCTATTTCGTCTATTTCTATATTATTTTTATTTGCATATTCTACTAATTCTTTATTTGTCATTTCTTTAGCAATATCATGTACAATAGCAACTTTTTTGGCTATTTCTTCATCTTCCCCATATTGTTTTGCAAGCTCTACAGCTTTTTTTACAACACCTAAAGAATGTTTAAATCTAAATTCGGATAATATTTCTTCTACATCTCTTTCTATATTTTTATATTCCATGTTTCACCTCTTTTGCCAGCATCTTGCTTTATATAAGTTTTGCTATTTTTTTATTAGTCTTTTGCTATTGCAGAATTTATAAGCTTGTCTAAAAGTTCTTTATATTCTATTCCAATTCCGTCAAATAATTTAACATACATGCTATCTTCTGTAATATTTGGAATGGCACTAATTCCATTTACATATATGTCGTTTGTTCCATCTTCTATAAAAAAGTCTACTCTAGCAAATCCTTTAGCTCCTACAGCTTTAAAAACTTTAATTGCAATATTTTTTAGTTCTTCTTCTTGCCTTGTTCCCAACAAATTTAAAGGTATTAGTGTTTTAGTTTCTTGGTTTTGGTATTTAGACTTATAGCTATAAAAACCTGAATTTGTATCTACTTCACCTATATCAGATGTAATAATTCCATCATCTTCTAAAATAGATATTTGTATTTCTCTTCCTTTTATTTCTTTTTCTAGAATTATCTTATTATCGTAAAAAAATGCACTTTCTATATATTTTTTTAGTTCTGACGAATTCTCTGCCTTGTTTACCCCAATTGATGCTCCAGAATTAGCAGGTTTTATGAATACAGGATATTTTAATTTGTCATATACTAGCTCGCATAACTCATTTAAAGATACTTCTTTTTCATTAAATTTATTATCTACACTCACAATTCCATTATCGGTATTTTTTATGAAAAAATATTTAGGTTGTGCTATATCTGCTTGTGATAAAATCGTTTTCATATATACTTTGTCCTTAGTAATACTTGATGTTAAAACATTACATCCAACATATGGGATCTCTACAAAATTTAATAAACCTTGTATAGATCCATCACCTTCATCTTTCCCACGTAATACCGAAAATATTGCGTCAAGTTGCTTTAAATATTCTATTATATTTTCTATGTTCCTTAAATTTATTGGCTCTGCACCCAATTTGTAATTTTGCATATTTGGTATATCATCTAAAACTTCGTACCAATTTCCACTTTTGTCTATATATATTGCTGATATTTCATATTTTAACTTATTTAAATTTTTTACTATAGAACATCCAGATACAACAGATATAGAATGTTCGTTAGATTTTCCTCCAAATATAACTCCTATCTTTAGCATATCATTTATGCTCTCCTTATGTAATATATTTAGGTTTTTATACGGTTTCACCTATAAACCTAAGTTAGAACAAAATAACTAATGGCTTTTTTATTTTTGTATTAAAGCATACTAGTATTGTTTTAATCTTTTTATGATTATATAAATTAAAGTAAAATTTTAAAGACTGTTCCTAGTTCTAATTTTTTTACTTACTTATTGATTTTAAAATTTCTGAAAAGCGCATTCCGTGTGCTGCTTTTAATAAGACCGCATCGTCTTTTTGTAGTATTTTGTTTAAGTATTCTGAGGCTTCTTCTGTTGTTTCTAATGATATTATATTTTTTTCTGGCATTCTTAAGTATTTTGCCTCTTCTGCTATGTATTTTGCTAGTTTTCCTACTGTTACTAATATATCTATTTTATGTGTAACTACTTCTATTCCTACTTTTCTATGAATCTCTTCCGAAAATTCACCTAATTCGAACATATCTCCTAATACTGCTATTTTTCTTTTTGCAGGCAATTCTTTTAAATACTCTATTGCTGGCTTCATAGAATCATAGCTTGCATTATAAGCATCATTTATAACTGTTACATTATCTTTAACTTTTACAACTTCCATTCTATTTTTTGTTAAAGAAAACGTTTCTATTCCTTTAATAATATTTTCTGGGGATATTCCTAATAAATTTCCTATTGCTATTGCGCATAAGCTATTATACACAAAATGTTTTCCACTTACTGGTACATTTACTGTGTATTCTTCATTATTTATTTTTACATTATATGTAGAAGATTTATTTCCTATTTTAATGTTATATGCCATAACATCTGACTCTTCGTCTATTCCAAAAGTATATTTTTTGTATAATTTGTCTTCTTTAGCCCATTTATTTAGCATATCATTATCATTATTTATTACAATAGTTCCTCCTGGCTTTAGATTTTCTAATATTTCTAATTTTGCCTTTAATATGTTTTCTCTAGAACCAAGTAAACCTATATGCGCTGTTCCTACATTTGTAATAACTGCAATCGTTGGTTTTGTAATTTCTCCTAAATAGCTTATTTCTCCTAAATGGTTCATTCCACTTTCTACAACAAGCGCTTCATGATCCTTTAATTTTAAAAGTGTAGTTGGAAGACCTATATGGTTATTTAAGTTTCCTTCTGTTTGTAATGTTTTATATTTTGTACGAACTACATTTGCAATTATATCTCTCGTACTTGTTTTTCCCACACTACCTGTTACTTGTATAACTGGAATATTGTATAAACTTCTTTTGTATTCGGCTATTTTTCCAAAAGCTATTAATGAATCGTCTACCTCTATTATAGTTTTGTCTTTGTATTGTTCTAATTTTTCTTTAGGTATTTCTATTCCAGAAACTATTGCTACTTTAGCTCCTTTTCTTAAAGCTTCTTCGTAATACTCGTTTCCATTAAAATTTTCCCCTTTTAAACCTACGTACACATCATTTTCTAGAATCTTTCTAGTATCTGTGCAAAAATTTTCACAATTTTCTTTTAAATTTCCTATTAATAATTTTCCTCTTGTTGCATTTAAAATTTCTTCTACGTTCATTTTTACTATGTATGATCTTCTGGTCATACTCCCCTTTCTTTATAATTTCTTAATATTCTATTATATTAATTTTACCCTGTCAAATTAATATTCTCTTAGTATACAAAAACGGTTTTAAATAAGTTTAAAACCGTTTCTTTATCTTAATATATTTTTTATCTAAAATATTGTAATTTAGTAAAAGTATTTTTCTTACATATTTATATGAATAAAATCTTTATTCACGTTTTTTCTTTAATAATATAACTAATATTATTATTACTGCAAAAATAATTACATATATTACAGCTTTTCCTTTTCTTGATACATTTTTAGAAATTTGTGCAGAATATAAATTAGATAAATTATCTTTTTCTATCTTTTCATTTTCTGTTAAAACTGTTTGCTTAGAAGTATTTAGTAATTCTTCTTCACTATATATTTCGTATTTATGTTTTTCTTTGTTATATGCTGTTATATAATTTGAAGAATTATCTTCTGTATCATCTTTTTCTAAATTTTGTGTTGCTTCATTTTTAGCTTCTTCTACTGGCATTTCTTCTAATTTATTCATAAGCTCTTTTGTTTCTTCGTAACCTTTTTTATTTGATAATATTGTATCTTCTTTTGGAGTTAGCTTATCTTCTATATAATCAAATAAATTAGTCTTATTTTCTTCTAGTTTTTGCCTATAAATTACTTCTCCAGTTTGATAATTAAATTTAATTTTATCACCATTTTTATATAATACTTCTATTTCTTTTTTGTCTGTATCTAAATTGTTTCCTATCTCTTTAATTCCTTCGTTTTTAAAGTTTTCTGGATATGTTAAACTTTCTTTTAAGTCATACATTTTTCCATCTGTACCTAAAACTGTTTCGTATTCTTTTTCATTATATGTGTCGAAAATAAAATTTTTTGGAACAATTGGCATATTACTATCTAATAAATATAATTTTCCATCTTTTACATATATTTTGCTCTTTCTTTTTACACTATTGCCTTCTTTATCGTAAATTTCGCTATGAGTTTTATATGTTTTTATTTTTTTGTCTTGGTAAGTAAATTCGTATTCTAGCTCTTCATTTATACTATTTGTTGGATCTGTAGGAATTTCTATTCCTTCTTGATAATCTAAAATTTGATTGTTTACTTGTAATAGTGGATATTTGTTTTCGTTTAGTATTTGATAATTATAATAGCCATTATTCGCCCACTTTATTTTATTTGTATATGTTTCTTTCTTATTTAATTCCTCTTCTACTAAATAATTTTCTTGTGGAATATATGGTTCCGTTTTTTCATTTGGATATTCTCCATTTATTTTTGAATATTTATAATAATGGTTATTTATAAATTTTGGATTCTCTTCTTTCATATTTCCTATTCCAAGAGATACTTTTTCTTTATCTTCACTTACTAAATTTGCTTCTACATAATTAGAATAATATCTTTGTTTACCGTCTTCATCATATATTGTTTTTGCTATTTCTCCTACTGCTCCTCCTACATTTTCTTTTCCTGTAATAGTTCCACCTGCATAATAGCTATTGTTAATATATGTAACATTACTTATATTAGTCATTTGTGAGTTGTCTAAATATCCTATAAAACCTCCTACTGCTTTTCCACTTCCTGTAACATCAGAATTTGTATAAACATATTGCATATTTCCAAAGTTACTACTTCCTGTAATTGCTCCTACATTATTTTTACCAACAACTGTAGAATCTAATGAATATGTTCTTATTATATTAGACCCTACTCCTGTTACTCCTCCTACCTGGTCACCATTAGTAGTTACTATTGTTCTTATTATACCACTATTAAATATATTCCAACTTAATTGTCCTATCATTCCTCCTATTTTTTGTGAACTTACATTATTTGCAATTATTTCCGAATTTCTTATATAAGCATTTGATAAATTTCCACCTGAACCGAATATTCCTCCTATATTTTCTCCTTCTCCTATTATTTGAGAATTTGTAACATTTACATTCTTTATTCCTTCAGTTTGGTAAGCACTGGATCCTGCTATTCCACCTACATGGTTCACTCCTACTACTTTACAGCTAATACTACTTAAATTTTCTTTTATTCTAGAATTGCCACTTTGCGCTCCATATATAGCACCTGCATATGTTCCATTGCCTGTTATTTCTGAATTTTCTATTCTAATATTTGTAATAGTTCCCATCTTAGTAGTTGTGCTTCTGTTTGCCAGTATTGAACCTATAATTCCACCAATACTATTTGTTTTTCCTTTTACTGTTATATCTTGTCCTACAATATTATCAATTATTGTATCTTCTGTTTCTCCTATGAATCCACCAATTTTTTCTTTTCCTATAATATTTATATTATTTAACTTAATATTTTGTATTTTTCCTTTGTTTACACCTATACAGCCTAAGTATATATTTTCTTCTGCTTCTATATTTATATTATTAAAATTAACATTTTGTATATCCCCCATATTGTTAGATATTACACCCAAATAACTATATGGTGATTTTATTGTTATATTTTCAAAGGTTACATTTTCTATTAAGTTTTTGTTTTCTTCTATAACGCTTAATTTTCTATCTTTAGCTTCTAATGTAATATTTTTTATAGTATGTTTTTCTCCCTCTGTTACTAGTCTATTTATCTTTAAACTATTATTTACATCTTGCTTTCCAGCAAAATCTAGATCTGTTAATAGCCTATAGTTTTCATAGCTTTCTTTATCTATATTTTGCCAATCTTCGTATTTTGCTATTTCTTTATAAAATGCTTCATTTATTATGTCATATGCTTCTATTGTAATATTTTCTTCTCCCATAGCATAGGTTATCCCCTTTATAATATAAAAGTCATAATATTTTGTAGGTGTTCCTTTTAGTTTTAAATATGTTTTTTTATTAACTGTTCTATTTTCTAAAATTGTATGTTCCATATTTTCTATTTGTATATCATTTATTTCATATTCATTTGGGTTATTTATTATAAGTTGTATTTGTACATTGTTGTTATCTGTTTTTAAAGTTTTTACTTCTTCTATAAATATATCATTATTAGGAATTTTTATATCTTCTTGGTTTGGTAATAAGTTTGTGCGCTCTGCATTATTAAGCTTTGGTAATACTCCATTTTCTATATTTTCATAGTTAAAATTATCATCAAATTTTAACATTTTTATATATGTATCCTTATTTTTTAATTGTTTTTCTGTTAAAGATTTTTCTGTTTTGACTAGCTTACCATTTATTTTGTTGTTTTCATAAATATAGTTGTTTACATTAGTTTTATCACTATTTCCAATTATAGATTTAGTTAACTCTGTTTCTTTTTTATTTACTATATTCCCAATATATAAGTTATTTTTTATTTCTCTACCTGTTTGCTCATTATTGCCAACTATTCCACCAATATATTCACCATTTCCTATAATGTCTACATATGCATATGAATTTTTAACAACTGTTTGTCCATTACCTGCAATTCCGCCTATATAGCCTGAATTAGAAACTATCTTACCTTTAGCATAGCAGTTTTCAACTGTAAATTTTATACTACTTTGTCTTCCAATTATTCCACCTATGTTTTTTGATCCACTATTTGTATCATTAATATATAAATTGTTTACTGCTACATTTTGTAAGTCTGCATTTGCAAGTCCTATAACTCCACCAATATATGTAAGGTTATCTTTGCTTCCTTGCATTTCTATTTTTACATTGTTTAATGTAATATTCTTAAGAACTGTTTGATTTGCGTTGCCTACTAATCCACCTATCTGTGTACTCTTAGTTGTTTTTAGGCTAATATTATTACAATGTATATTTTCTAATAATGCATTTTGGCTTAAAGAAAATATTCCAAAATAATAAGCATCTGAAACTGCACTATAGTTTTCTATATTAATATTTCTTATAATTGCACCATCTACTGCATTATAAAATAAATACCATTTTGTATTTATATTTTTTATTGTATGCCCCATTCCGTCTAATATCCCATATATGGTTATTTGTGTATATAAGTTTTCTTTTGCATTTTTAAAGTCTAAGTCTTGCATTAATTTATAATTTTCTTTTGCATTCTTTTTCATATTTTGCCAGTCTTCTATAGTCCAAATTTCGTTATATAATTCTAGTTTTATATTTCTTTCATTTTCTTCGTATGTACGTGTATATGGCAAATTCATTGCGCCTTTCGTTGTTATGCTTAAAATAGAATAATTAGAAACACATACAATTGGGTTATATACTTCTATAACAACTTTACTTTTTCCATTGCTATAATTTTGTGAAACAATTTTCGTAGTTAAGTTTTTTATTTTAATATCTGTTATTGTTTCACCCGCTGGGTTATATACTTCTAGTTCTATTTTTGCTATTTTATTCTCTTGTTCTATTACCTTATTTGTTACTATATCTGGTAAATCTTTTTCTGTTAATTCTGGAAGTTCTATAAATTCTTGCCTTGGCATACATTCTGGTAATTTAAGCATTGGATAATAACCTTGTTCTATATTTTTATCTATTTCGAAGCTATTTTCGCTATTTAATATTTGGTTTTGGAATTCTCTGTTATATAATGCTTTACTTGTTGTTTTAGTATCTGCTTTTCCTTCAAATATTTCATCATTTATATAATAGCTATTTTCTACATTTCCTTGTGTCTTACCTGTATTTGCATTATATTTTTTTGTATATCCTGTTCCAAGGCCTACTGTATAAACATTTTTTACTTTACCTCCATAGTTATTTGCTACCAGTTTACTAAATGTATCGTTTTCTTTTATTTCTTCTATGTCTAGATTAATTGTAGAATACATGTTATAAATAAAGCCTTCATTAGTATTAACAAAAGGACTTTCAGCTAAAGTTTCTGTTCTAGAACTTAATTTTATATTTTTACCATATAAATACCCATTTTTTATAGTTCCACTATTTGAATATATAATATTTCCATTATCTTCTACATATAAATCTTCGCTTAGTTTAACTATAAGGTTATTTATAGTTCCTTGGTTATAATTTCCTACTAAATAAAAATTTATATTTTTTGCTTTGCTACTTTCTTTAAGATTTATAAAGCAATTTTCTATTGTTCCTTTATTAGTATAAAATAGTATTCTTCCATCAATTGAAAATTTATTATTCATATATAGTTCTATATATAAATTACTTATTTTAGCATTTTCTCCTATTTTATAAAACAATCCTCCATTAGTATAAGTATTATTTTTGTTTACTGCATCCATTGTAATTACATAGCCATTGTAATTAATATTTCCTTCAAACTCTATATTCGTACTAAACATATAGTCTTGTGATCCACTTTTATTTGTAAAGTTTAAATTGTTTAGCACAATATAATTACCCTCTGGTTGTATTTCTTTATATTCTTCTTCTGTTGTAATTCCTTTTATCTCGCCTTCTTTTGTGTTAAATTCTGATGTTGCTATTGTATAATTCCTATCCCTTATTTTTACTTGTAATTCTATTTTATAATTTTTGTTTTCTTGTAATTGTAATTCTTTTACAGCATTTTCTAATTTATTATTTTCTGGAATATCTTCATACCTTATATTATTTATTTCTGCGCCATCTTCATATGTTTTTATATAATAGTCATTTGTTACTATTTCATTTCTTTTATCTTCTAAATTTACTATTGCTTCACTTTCTATTCCATATTTATATGGTTCATATGATGTTTTCTTGTTTCCAAATTCTATTTGTAAATCTTGTATATAAATTGATGTATTATCATCTTCTGACTTATTTTGAACATAAAAACCAACATATCCAGGATCTTTTACAATAAGTGTTTGCTTGTACTCTTTAAATTCTTGTGTTACATCTATATATGTTCTATTTCTTTCATCATACATTCCTTTACTATTTTGTATTCCTACTTTCATTCCTTCTTGTTCTGTTCTTGCTTTAAAGCTGATTGTAACTTCTTGCCCTATATAGTCTTTAAGGTCATATAGGTATAATTGACTATTATTTTTAGTACCTGCATATAAGTTTAATGTATTTGTCTCTTTTTCATATTTTTTTCCATAAAATGTAGCTGTGTTCATACAATAAGAATACCATTTTATTTTAGACTCTACATCTACTAAATTTTTTCCTGTAGTTTTTCTTAGCATACTCTTTAAACCTATATTACCACTTATTCCTGGTTCTGTTATTATTTCTAATTCGTGTATTAAATAATTTATTTTGTATGTTTCATCTGTGTTTCCTTCATTGTATTCGTCTGCATAAAATTTTAAGCTATATGTTTTGTTTTCTTCTAATTTATTATATGTCTTTCTTACATAATCTTTATTTGTTTCTATTTCTGTTAAATCTATTAAGTTTTTCTTTTCATCTCTTAATTCCATTCTTATTTTGTTGTTTAGCACTGCATTGTCTTGGTCCACTATACGTACGTCAAAATCTATCATTTCACCTGTTACAAATTTATTTTGAATTTCTAATTTTGCTGTGCTTCTTAATGTTATAAATTCTTTATAATTATATGTTACTTGTATCTCTTCTGGAGTAGTTCCTTGCTTTACTTCACTTGTTATTTGTATTTCGTATGTTGTATTCGAATTTAACAAGTCATATTTTATTTCTATTTCTTCTCCTTCTTTTAGCTTTTCTAATTCTTCTCCTGTTATTTCTTTGCTTGAAACTACTTCTTTTGTTTGATTACCATTATTTAATGTTTTGTCTGATTCGTTTAAAACGCTTTTTTCTACTATTTCTATTTGGATTTTGTTTAATATTTGCACTAATCTCTCATCTGTTCTATCTTTATCTATTTTATATTTAATTTCTGCCCATGTTGTACTTATCTCTTTTGCTTCTACTTGCATTTCCACAGATCCTAATGTTGATAATGGTTTTGTTGCAAATACTAGTTTACCTATTTCCTTATTTCTTTGTATTCCTTTGTTATCATTTATGTCATAATCTGCATATATTTTTATTTCATAATATTGGTTTGACTCTAAATCGTTTAAATGTATCTTATTTTCGTTTTTTCCTAATTTCTCTTCTTTTGCTATTTGACCATTTGCTCTTTTTACTACATATTTATAATTTTCTAGCTTAACTTCATCTTTGTTTGTTAACTGCAATGCTAATGTTACACTTACTATATCTTGTTCTTTTACTGTTACTCTTGCTGTTGGTTCTTGCATTGATGTTCTTGTTTCACCTTTGTTATTCTCTACTTTTAGTTCTACTTCGTTTTTATCATAAATTTTTATTTCGTAATTTATCTTACTTTTTGAAGGTAATCCTTCTGATGTTTCTACTGTTACTTCTTTTCCTTGTAATAACATATTTAGCTTATCATTTTTTAATGTTGTTTTTATTCCATTTGCTTCTATTACTATTTTGTTTATTCCTTTTATTTCTTCTGCATTTAAGTCTGATGTTATTTTTAAATTTTTTATTTGTATTTTGTTATTGTATATTTCTCCTTCTTCCTTAGCTAAGGTTATTGCTCCTAAAGCTTCATATCCTTTTGTTTTGACTGTTCCTTTAAAGAATGTGTTTTCTATTTTTTTGTCTTCTTCATTTTTGTATATATATTTTCCTATTATTTCGTACTCTGTATCTGCGTCTAATCCTGTTACTATTATTTCGCCAGCTTGTGTATATGTTCTTCTTAAATATATTTTTCCATCTTTATATATTTCAAAGGTTGGGGCTTCTATTATTCTTGCTGTTGGATCTTTTATTGTTAGTGTGCTTTTTGCTGAGTATACCTCTGCTGTAAATTCTTCTGCTGTTACTTCTGGTTTTATGTATTTTTTTTCTTGGTTGCCTTGCTCGTTGTTTTCTTGTTCTAGTTCTTGTTGTGGTTCTTCTTGCTTGTCTTCGCTTGGTGTTGTTTCGTTTTCTTCTTTATCTTCTTTTTCTTGCTTATTTTCTTCTTGTTCTTTTGCAGTTGTGTCTTCTTTTTGTATTTCTTCGTTAGGTAACTTATCCGTATCTTTTCCTATTATTCCTAATCGAGTTAATAAATCTTCGTAATTGTATTGGTTATCCACTTTTTTTGTATTATCTTGTGACTTATTGTTTAAATTATTTTGAGAATTATCTTCTATGTTTTTTATTGTTACTTGAGAATTATAATCCACATCATTTATTTTGTTAAACAATAAAATATTATCTGCCAAGCTATAGTATTTTATTTCGTTCTCTTCAAATACTATTAAACTATTGGCTGGTATTACATATTCATTTGCTGTTGTTTTTATTTTTATTTCTTTTAAATTTATATATATTCCTTCCTCTGTCTTTGCAAATATATATTCTTTGCTATCTGCTCTTTCTAAACTATTTCCATTATATACTTTTCCATCTGTTATACTTATATTTGGATATCCTGCTACTTGTTCAAAGTTTTTGCTTATTAATGTTATATCTTGGTTTAAGTTATATATTGTATTTTTATCATTTATATATATTGGATAACTTAAGTCTATTTGTTTTTTTTCTTTATTTCCTATAAAATATGAATTTAACTTTTTAAATATTGTTCCTTGTTCTTCTATTTTCGCTAAACTTGCATTTTTTTCATCATTATCGCTTAAATCACTATTTTGTGAATTGCCTTTTTCTTTATCTGAATACATTCCTAACAAATTTTCTGTTATTTTTTTTCCATTTACTCCATAACCTTCATATTTAAAATTCATTACTGGACTATATTTTAGGAATATGAAATATATTACACTTATTATTGTTATTATTGCTAATAACCCTGCTACTAAAAATTTGGGCTTTATTTCTATTTTGTTAATTTTTACTTTTAAATTTTTGCTCATCTGCTTTATATTATTATTTCTAATCTTTTCGCTTTTATCTTTATTTTGCTTAATTTTAATATTCTTTTCTTTATTACTTTTATTAAACTTTTTCATTACGCTACACCTCCTTGTTTCTCTAATTCATTTAGTATCTTAAAGTTGGTGTAACTTCTTTTAAGTATTTTTAAACAACAAGAAAAACAGGCTATTTCTAGTACTACATCTTTTCCTAAACATAGTCCTACGCATAACCTGTTTTTAACGCCAAATAGAGTAGCCCTGTTTGCTACCCTTTTTATTTTTCTAAACGTACTTGTGTGTGTGTGTGTGTGT
>ENA-OPSC01000747-OPSC01000747.1-human-gut-metagenome-genome-assembly--contig:-NODE-747-length-16369-cov-2.230293_pt1 | contig 16369 bp, 16 predicted proteins | sample MGYA00241800_ERZ501891 | MGnify/ENA primary metagenome ERZ501891 (study PRJEB25962, sample SAMEA2042407) | human gut metagenome | biome: human gut; feature: human-associated habitat; material: faeces...
TGTCTTGCTACTTATTTAGTTTCCTGTTCTACAGTTTCTGGAATATCGTTTCTTTCCAATTCTCGGATAGTGATATTTCTATCTGTTTTTGCTTCCTTGCTATTTGCTTCGATGATACCTTTCAGATCAACTCCTGTAGTCTCTTTCATTGATTCCATGACTTTCATAAGGACTGCCGGAACATTTCCTGCCATATCAGAAACTCCGTTGCTGTCACCGCCAATCACCGTTACTTTGTCAATGGAACTGATTGGCTCCGCAATAGCTTTTGCCATATCCGGAAGGATTTTGACAATCATTTCTGTAATGGCAGCATCACCATATTTCTTCATCGCCTCGGCTTTTAAATCCATTGCTTTCGCTTCTGCCTCACCTTTCAACTGGATAGCACGGGATTCAGCCTGTCCACGGGCTTCAATAGCGGCCGCATCTTTTTCCTGTTCAAATAATTTCGCTTCGGCTTCTTTCTGACGCTTGTATAATTCAGCATCAGCTTTCTGCATTTCTGCATATTTATCCGCTTCTGCTTTCTTACGAACTTCCGCATCCAATTTCTTTTCGGCAACCGCAGCTTCTTTCTCCTGTAATTCAATCTCTTTTTCTCTTCTTGCAATATTTGCTTCCTGTGCTTGAATCTCTATTTCTTTTCGGGAAGCTTCTTCCTGTATCTTATATGCTGCATCTGCTTTAGCTCTGGCGGTATCTTCATTTAACTTTAATGCTGCTTTTTTAATAGCTAATGCATTTTCTCTTTCAGCAATTTCTGTTTCTGTTTTTATTTTTTCGATGTTTGATTCATTATTTGCTTTTGCCTCTTCGATAGCTACTTCTTTACTTGCATATGCTTTTGCAATGGAAGCTGATTTGCTGATCTGTTCTCTATTGTCAATTCCAAGATCATTAATAAGTCCATCCTTATCCTTAATATTTTGTACATTAAAAGATAAGATACAGATACCCAGTTGTGCGATATCTTCTTTGGCATTAGATTTTACTTGCTCAGAAAATTCAGCTTTATTTTGGCAAATATCCTTTAACTCCATTGTGCCTATGATCTCTCGCAAATTTCCCTGGAGAGATTTTGTGATCGTGTTTCTTACGTCATCAGAACTCTTATTAAGGAAATTTCGCATTGCGATTTCGATATTCTCCGGAGATGTATCAACAGCAACCTGAGCGATAGCATCCACCTGAATATTAATAAAATCTTTTGTTGGTATGTAATCCTCTGTCTCAATATCAATATCAATCTGCCCAATCCCCATCCGGTCTACTCTTTCCAAAAAAGGGATCTTAAAGCCAGCTTTACCAATCAATACCCTTGGATGCTTTCCTGGACCAGAAATAATAGTGGCTGTATTTGGCGGGGATTTAACATAACCTACTGAAAGAAATACTACAATAGCAACAATAATACCAGCTACAATATACATAATTTAATTCTCCTATTCTCTTATTTTATTAAAATACTATTCTTACAAGCGATTAATACTCCAGACTTTACTCCGAAGTTATTAACAAAATCTGAGTTGCACTTCATATTCTTGTAAAACACCCCTCCTTCCATTGTTTTAATCCCCAGCCGGTATCCTTTATGCGGAGGCTGAATGCCGATATTTCTCCCGGCTGTGGTCAGTGGGATACCGTTTTTTTTCGCTCATCACTGACGTTATATGTATCCTACAATTCATCCCATAGCCCAAAGAGGCAGGAGAATTCTTGTTTTTTATAAAGTCTGTCCTCCTTTCTTATATAGTATGACAGAAATCTCGCTTATTCGATTTTTCTGTAGAAATATTTTTTGTTGAACTCTCCTTTTTTATCTGTTAATAGTATGATTTTTTTAGAAAAAATACAAAAAAGACCAGTTATGGTCTGGTCTTTTTCTGATTTCTAAGTGTTATTTGTTTTTTACATAATTGGACAAGAATCGAGAAACTGTTTGATTCTTACCATTTTTCTTATCATAAGAAGTTAAGTAGAGATTGTCTTTGGCACGGGTCATTGCAACATAAAATAATCTCCGCTCCTCTTCTATTTGTTCTGGTTTTGTTGCTTTCTCAAATGGATAAATTCCTTCTACACAGTCAATAATAAATACATTTTTCCATTCTAAGCCTTTGGATCGATGCATAGTAGAAAGAGTGATGCCGCCTTTGCTCTGATTAGCTTCTGCTAATTTAATACGATATATTTCAATTGCCTTTTTCCATTCTTCCCAAGTTTTATAGTTTTTTGCTTCTTTTTTATAATCGTCCCATATTTCTTTTAATTCTTTTGGTTCCATATTGCGAGACTTTGCATATTCACGAATAAAATCCTTGTAACCAACATCCTTCCATAAACAGGTCAAGAAGTCTTCCGGAGCTGCCTCCTTCAAAATATTAAGATTGCGGAATAGATCATATGCCTTGTCGATTGCTTTATTTATCTGCCACTGTTCTTTTTTCTTTTGTCGCATAATGGCAGTTATAAGCAGATTGATATCTGGTCTGACATCAGAAAATGTTTTTCCGAAGAAAAATCGATTAGGGTGATTCAATATTTTTCGAAAAAATACTCCATCTACATCATTCCCTGTAGCCACCTCATGATACGCAAGAATATCTTGAAACATCCAATGATCATATTTACTCATCAGTTTTTCGTTACATTGAAATTGCATTTTTTTAGCTATAAATTTTTCAGCAAATGGCATTGATTCTTTATTTATTCTATAAAGAATAGCGATATCATTAGGATCTTCCCCTTTTTCTATCATTTCCTGAATCTTTTTTACGATTGTATCAACCTGTGATGTATTATCTTTATAATTAATATATTTTACACATCCATCTGCTTCCCGGAACCCTATAAAATCTTTAGCGAAACGGACTTGATTCTGTTTTATCAGTAAATCTGCATCGTGAATGATGTTTTTAAGAGACCTATAATTAGTACTCATATTAATTAAGGCTGCATTAGGGAAATCTTTGGTAAAATTAAGCATGATTTCTGGTCTTGCTCCACGAAAAGCATAAATTGATTGGTCATCATCTCCGACAACAGCAAGATTTCCTGTTTTTCCGGCTATCTGATAGATAATATCTCTTTGTAAATAATTTGTATCCTGATACTCATCTACCTGTATGTACTGGTATCGTTCGCGGAGCCATTGCAATGCTATATTATTATTTAATAAAATATCTCTTGCAATGAGTAGTATGTCATCATAATCCATCTTTCCTTTTTTCTCCTTATAATCTTCGTAATCTGTATAGAGTCCTTGAAATAAGTCTTTATTAACTGTACAATTTGGAGAATACTCACTAACAGAGAGCATATTGTTTTTTAAAATGGAAATATCAAGGATAATATCAGAAATAAAAGCATCCTTATCAGCAATTGAAGCATTATAGCGTATTTTATCTCTGAAGAATGTATATTTTTCTAACTCGGACAAAACAGAAAGTTTTTTGAGAGAGAATTTTTTGGTAATAGCAAGACAAAAGGAATGAATCGTACAAAAGGTTACTCCTGGGTTTTTACCAAACATCCTAGCATATCGTTTATTCATTTCATCGGCCGCCGCTTTTGTAAAGGTAATCATTAGGATGTTTAAAGGATTGATATTTCTTTTTGTAATCATATAATTTATACGGCGTAATAAAGTTGTTGTTTTTCCGGCTCCTGGACAGGCAACGAGTATTAGTTGTCCACTAATTGTCTGAATCGCTTTTTCCTGTGCATTATTTTTTTTAATCATAATTTCACCTCATTCGTTATTTTATACTTTTGTTTGCATCTTAATTTTATCTATGATTTTATTCTAATCCATGCACTCATATTCTAATCCACGCATCCGCGAGGGATGCGACTAAGAAAAGTGTTTACCATTATCAATATATTTAATTTTAATCCACGCACCCGTGAAGAGTGCGACATTTCTCGATATCTTCCCCCTCATATGTATTTTAATCCACGCACCCATGAAGGATGCGACAGCGAAATCGCATAAAATTGATAGCGATTTTACTGTTTTATTTAGAAAGTTTATATAAAAATTAGGCATTGTCACCTTTCGCATTTCTATTTTTTAGAAAAGCAAGAACAATATTTTTATTTTTGTAGTGCGAATCTCCCGGGATTCTTACGTTGCTTCCGATTCGCACTAACTTTCTCATATATAGTATGTCAGAATTTCAGATTGACTGATTTTTCTGTATAAATTTTTTTATCTAACCTCTTTAGAACATCGGGCAGATTTTATAAAAAGATTTTTTGTTAAAATTGATATAGTGATAAAATATATCCAAGTGTTAAAAATGGAATAAATGGATATTCCTTGTTTTTATGTTTTTTTAGAACAAGCATCTGATAAGGAATGCTTACAATCACAGCAATCAGTATGGCATATAAGGCATTAACCCCTATATATAACGGCATTATAATCATTATGAGACAGTCTGCTCCGCCTATATTTGTTACAACAAGAAATAAAATACTTAACACTACCATGACAAATGATATAATGCAACGAATAACAATTTCAGCATTTGGATACAATGCAAAAGATATCAATATCAAAAGCATCGGAATGATAAAAGTGAGGTAAATGGATACTTTACGGTATTTGATATCTAATATTGAACTGATAATAAGAAAAATTAATTCAATATAAATCATCGTTTTTTCCATAAAAATTTAGGCGAAGGATACCCAGGCTTAAGCCGGGGAGAAATTCACCACCGTCTTTAGACAGTCCTCCTTTCTATAAGATAATTCATATATAGTATGTCAGAAATCTCGTATATTCGATTTTTCTGTATAAATATTTTGTATCTAACTTTCTTGAAAAGTTGGACAAGCTTTATGAAAAAGATTTTCTGTTAAATAAGTTATGCGAAATAGATGAATCAAATGGAAACAAATATCAGGAGGAAATAAGTTCTTTTATAATAAAAAAATCAGATGATAAAAAAATAACAGAGTATTTAAATTCAGTTAGAGAAGAAGTAATTCTTTATACGGGTTTGAATTATAATATTGATGAAATAGAAAGTTTAAAAAGAGATTTAACATTATATTTGGATATGGAAGTCCTTTTCGATATTTATGGTTATAATGGCAAAGTTTTTCAAAAGTTAGCACTTGATTTATTCAAATTAGCGAGGGATGCTAATTCTAAAGAAAAAAAGGGTTCGATTCAGATATTTTGAGGAGACTAAAACAGAAATTGATTTGTTTTTTTTTTGCAAAAGCAGAAGAAATCGTTAAAGGAAAAGTATTTTTTTTAAAGGATTTGCTTGCGTTTAAGCATATTATTAATAATAGTGTTAATAACATATAGCGTTACAGAGATCGTAAGAGAAAGCCCACTGCTTTAGCGGTGGGATGAATCGCTTTTAATATGTATTTTAGAAGAGGTTTTATATCAAAACATCTTCTAAAATATGATATAATAAATCTATAAATAAAAGATATAGACGTACCAAAATAATTGTATTACTGATAAACAGCGATATATAGAAGAATCATTAGGAGGAACGATGCATACTTTACAACTCCGATTAAAGACAACTGCATATGACAGACAGGAGATCACACGGAGATTTTATGCCCTTTCCCATATCCATAATGTCCTTGCGAAACATGCGAAGAAACTGTTATGTCAGCTGGAACATAACAAGGAGTATCAGGAGATGCTTACGGAGTATCGTGTCTTATCCAAGATAAAGGAACCAACAAAAGAATCGGATTCCAGAAAAGATGCTTTATCACAGGGAATATCTTCTTTCAGGCAGGGGATGGGGCTGACCGAAGCTGGGCTTCAGTCTTATATCAAAGTATGTGGGAAACGGTATAAGAAGCTTTTATCCTCTCAGCAGGTGCAGAAGGAGGCATCGAATGTCTGGAGGGGCGTAGAAAAAGTCCTGTTTGGTAACGGGAAACAGCTTCATTTTAAGAAGAACCGGGATTTCACTACAATCAGCGGGAAGACAAATACCAATGGAGCTAAGTTTGACAAAGACACATTGACTGTAGACTGGCTTGGTCTGTCGATGCACTGTAAACTTCCTAAAAGGGAGAAGGACAGGCAATACATAGAAGCCAGTTTATCATCGGCTATCTCCTACTGCCAGATCCACCGGAAGATGTTTTCCACTGGCTGGAGGTATTATGTGATCCTTGTATTAAAAGGGGATGCACCGAAGAAACTTAAACAGACCGGGGATTCTACGATGGGGATAGACCCAGGAACCTCCACGATAGCCGGTGTCTCAGAGACTAAAGTCATCCTCACAGAACTTGCTCCGGAGACAAAACAGTATGAGAAGGCAATCTATCGCCTGCAGCAGTCGATGGACCGCTCTAAGCGGGCAATGAACCCAAAGAAATACAAGCCAGACGGAACAATCAATAAGCAAAACCATGACCCATGGAGATTTTCCCATACCTACCGGAAGAACCGTGACCGCTTAAAGAGTCTGTATCGGAAGAAATCGGCATATATCAAGCAATCCCATGAGATACTGTGCAATACACTTCTGGCAGACTCCAGACACTTTCTTGTAGAAAAGATGAATTACGCAGGGCTCCAGAAACGCTCAAAACACACAGCCCGGCAGGAACATCTGTCAGAGGTGAAGAAAAAAGATGGCTCTACTCGCAAGATATATAAATACAAGAGGAAGAAACGGTTCGGACGTTCACTTGGCTCCCGTGCCCCTGCTATGTTCCTGCATATCTTGCAGCAAAAAGTACAGCTGTATAACGGGAGTTACCGTGAGATAAACACCCGGACATTTTGTGCGAGCCAGTATGACCACGTTGAGAATAAAAATAAGAAAACCCCATTGAACCAGAGAACAAAGATTATTGGAGGGCATACGGTACAGAGGGACCTGTACAGTGCTTTTTTGATCAGTAACACAACGAATGATCTAAGCCACGCTAATAGAAGGAAGTGTAATAAGAAATTTGCTGATTTTATCGTAATGCAGGAAAAAGAAATAACTCGGATGAAAGCATCCGGGTCATCCATGAAACAATGTTTTGGATTTTAAGATAAATAAACGGGCACCGGCATCTGCCCAGCTTCCAGGAAGTACTATCCCAGATGAGGAACCCCTATGGTGGCAAGATCCTGAAAAATCATACTATATCCACTCCTATATGGAGTGGTGATGTTGTTATAATCTAAGGAATCCCACGGATTTATCCGTGGGAGGATGTCAATCAAAACTGACTGCTCTGCACACATTATTATTCTGCAAAAAAAGACCCAACAAGAATGTCGGGTCTTTTTTCTTATCTAACTCTTTGCGTTCCGCTATCCGAAGTATTTCCCCTTTCATGAACTTCAAAGTTATCTTCTGTTCTCTCCTCCCATACCAGTTTTTCTTTTTTATCAATGTCAACATATCTGTCATTATTCCCGCTGGTAGAGATGGCTTTGAAGTGAAGTAATACTTGTGATGCAGCATCAAACATATATTCTCGTATTTCGTAATAAGAGCGTGTGCAGTGTGTTACCTTTTTAAGCTGCTCTGCTTTTAAGGTGTATTTTCCTGATGGAACACCTGTAAGATGAATAGAATCTCCATTTGTTTCAAAGGTATAAACTTTTCCTGTTTCTTTGCTAGTTAAAGTCCATTTAAGGCTTGGCTTATTTGGATCTTTTGGATAATAATTGATAGATTCTTCATACTGTGTGTCTACAGTGGTAATATGATAATCAGTGATAGCGATCATCTTAACATAATCTTCCATTGCATTACTCTTATAATCCTGGAAGATCTTTATGAGATCAGAATAATTGTCAGCATCCTTTATACCGCCATTTACAATATCTTTTCTGGCGGAATAATCGTAATTTCCAAAAATGCATTTACCGGAAGATGTTGTAGGCATATTTTTTGCACGGATCACGCATTTAAGCTGCTGGTTGATATTTCCATAATTATGCTGCAAATGTGTTTTTATAAAAACACCATTCTCTCTTTTTGTATCCGTGTTTCCTTTACCGGCATCATACCACCAATATTTTCCGTTTACTTTTTTCTCGAATATACTGGTATGACCTACATGGTTTCGGCTTAAACTCCATAAGCAGATGTCGCCTGGTTTTAAACCATCCGATGGCATACCTTGTATGATCTCAAATTTGCTGTTATCAAGCGGTAAAGCACTTCCTCTTAATTCAGAACCGCTGTAGTAAAAAATTTTTCCTTTGGGAATCAGTCCACATTCCTGCAAGACGATAGAAACATAACTGGCACAGTTTGCATAAGGGTCCATAAATCCTCTGCTCCATCGTTTTGCTCCTCTGGCATTGGAATATCTCCAGCGATTTGCCACGATATAATCTCCAATCTCTTTGGCTTTTTTTAGGATAGGATTAGAGACTTCTGTTCCTTCACAATAGTCACTGATATTAAGTGGTAAGTTCGTCTTTTCTGAATTATTTAATCCTTCCTTTTTATTGATGGCATTTGTTATTTTTTTCAGTGTGTTTCTTCCTTCTGCCGTCTTTTTTAATTTCTTTACGCTACCAGATTCTTTTATCACTTTATCAATCTTATCATGACGGACATAAGAGGAACATCCCGGTTTACTGGAAGAATTCAGAAATTTATTATATAAAGATAATGTGTCATTGATATCTTGCCTGCTCAATTTTTTCCAACCGAATGTAAGCGTTCCAGGATAACCTGAATCACTGCTGGTAAAAGTTTTATTCTGATTAACCCGTTTCATAAACTGAGACATTTTTTCTCTAAGAGCGGATTTATCTGCTCCTGCTTTTGCTTGTTCCGGGGTTTCTTTATAAGTATCATCTGAACCATTACTGTTATTGATTGAACCAGATGACGAATGGTTCGAGTTTTCACTATTCGAGTTATTTTTCCTGTTTTCATCCGTAGTTGACCAATTTTCTCGATTTACATCAGAAGTAGCATCTACAGTTCCACCTCCACCGCTATCATCGGTAACATTTGTGATTGCTGCCTGTGTCAATACTGGTTGTGTCAACATCATAGCTGAAAACAGGATAGCAAATACGCGTTTCAAGGTCATCACCTTCCTTTTGTTTTAATTTACAGTTGTTATGAAGCTGTTTTTTAGTCGAATTGTAACATTCCTACATACTTCCCTTCATAGGTTATCATTGAACCATTATAATTATCATAAGCCTTTACAGAACCACTTTTATAGATATTTCCCCATGTGCATTTTACCATTTTCCAGTCTTGTCCATCTTTTTCTAGTACAAAACGAGCAGAAATATCATAATCTCCTTCTGGTAAGACAGATGATTTTAAATGAATTGTTGTTAACCCAAATATGACAACAGTAGGAATCTCATACTCTTTCATATGCATTCCATAAGAAGAAAATCCTTTATAAGAAGCTATTGTTTTTTCTTTATGAAAATCCTTATAAATCTTTTTAACCTTATTTTTATCAGAACCATTATCGGGCTGATTAGAATACATAGAAAGAAGCTTATCTGTGTAATCAGGGGTATTTTTATCTAAATTAAATATAATTCCCTGATATTGATTGAGCATTTTTACTACTTCATTTTCAATATTGCTTAATTCGTCATATGATTTATTTCCTGTTTCATCAACAAATTTTTTTTTCCACTTTCTTGTTTCTGTCTTTTTTGATATCTCTTGTTCTAATGTTGTAGCAGATTCCAATTTTTGTGATTTAATTTGCGTTTTTCTATTGTGACAGCCGCAAAGCAATAGGAGTATAAAAAAAGAACAGACAAACAATTTTTTCTTACACATTTTTTCTCCAATCTTGTATTAATACGCAATTTTCCCGGACATAGTTTACTGTCCGGGAGGGGGATACAACCGAAGTTGACCGCGTTTTTTGGATGTGTTTGATAATGAAGAAATTAATTTCCTCCACCATTATTGCCGCTATCCAGATTTGTATCCATACCTTCTACTTGATCGGCAGCACCGCCAATTTTAGAATAAATAGCTTTTCCTAAACGTTGCATGACTACAATCAATCCAGCGACAATAACGATAACGATCGCTAACTGTAAAAATTCCATTCCTGATTCATCAGATAAGAATTCTTTTGTATGTGTTATGATTGCTGTTTTAATTTTTTTCGCCTTAATCATATTATAAGACCTCCTTTTGTATAATCTCATTAATAGTATGAAAGATTCGCCCTGCAAAAAGGCTGTGTACATATACAGCTTTTTATAGTCCTGGATATCTTCCCATATTAATAATTTTCTTTACCTTTTTTCTTAACCATGAACTTTTTCCGATAGGAGAAGCGAGACTTGCTGAATTTAAAGGATCTCCTTTTGCATAAAATTCCACTACAGAAACTTTCCCTCCCTTTACATGTCCATATGGATTGGTTGCATCTGCTCCTTTTACATCTGCCATGATACAATCAAAATATTGTCCATCCTCCAAACAGACTCTTATACGGTCTCCTGTTTTTCCAAAAGTAGGTTTCACGGCCACACAATATAATCCATTAATTGTTGCAATATTATCCATATAAGTTGGATTTTTTAGCCATAATTGTGCAACCGGACGGCAATCGAAGCCCAGCCTTGAAGCCCAGGAAGTATAGTTTGTTGCGTCAGATCCGCCCAAAATTCCTGTTTGTGCTACATTGGATGGGATAACAATAGACTGACCGCTTATTCCCTCAATAGTAACTAAAATCTGTTTTTTATGTATCTTAGTTTTAATTGGAGCAATCGTTTTAATTTTTGCTTTAACCGTTACCAAAATGTAGTTGCCGCTTGTCCATTCATTTTTAACAGGATAAGTGATCTCTACAGATACTTTTTTGATTGCAGAATTTCTCTTTAATTGGTATTTTGCAATATCAAGAGCATCTTTTTTAGCATCTTTGAGATTTTCATCAATTGCTGCAACACGGCTTGCTGCAGTAACGGCTTTTGATAAGTCATCCATACAAGATGACATCTGAATGATTGCGATAAAATAAATTGCTATTGTACAAATCAATACAGAAACAACAGAAAAAGCTAAAAATTCTCCATTTCCTCTCCTTAACCTATGCTCTACCTTTTTAAAATAATGTTTCATTTAACTTATGCAGGATACCTTTTCCACCAAATTGATGAGAAAGAATGCATTAATGCCTCTCTTCCCTGCCATCCTCCTTTTTTGCATTAATCTCTATTAAACTTCCTTTCTTTTAGTATGATAGATTTGAAAATGAAACTTTTTCCTCAGTAAAAATCCCCCAGACAACCATGTCTGAGGGATAGAGCAAAACAGTATTGCTGGAATATCCAGCCGGAGGGTAACTCCTTCCAATAGTAGTATGATAGATTACTTGTTTTTTACTTTCCGCCTAGTCTATATACGTATTGCCAATTTGTTCTTGTTTCTTTTACATTTACTTCTTCTCCATTACTGTCTCCTTGTTTTCCATCATAATTACTGTGTGCGCCAGCATTTTGTCCATTTCCAACATAAATCTCTGTATGTCCAAATCTCCATAAGATGTCTCCTTCTTTTAAATCCGCCACAGACGTAAATGGAAATTGACGGAATCCGTTTCTTTGAAGAATTCCTCCCATATCAGCGGTAGTAAAAGGATATGCACCTAATTGTGCAGTTGTAAATCCTCCTGCATTAATCAAGGAATAATAAACAAAACTGGAACAGTCTACATCTGGAAGGGTTCGGTTTGCTTGACTGTATCCATGACTGTTATCACTTGCAAAATCAATTGCCCATTGTACATAACCGCTGGCATAGCCCGAAGTAATTTCCGTAGCTGCAATTCTTTTGATATGTAAAAGTTTTGTTTTAGTTTCTGACGTATTATATTTGAATTTTTTTTCTAACTTTACAGAAACAATATTATCATTCTCTAATGAAGATTTATTTACAGTTAATCGTTTAATATTCGCTTTTGTATTAGAGTTAATCATATTTTTTAATTTAACAGCTTGTTTTTGAGCATCCTCATAATTGCCTCCTTCGGATTGTAAATAGGTAGCTGTACCATCAGAAATAGAATCAGCAGCGTTTTGTAAATCTAAAGCAGATTGCCTCATGGTAAAAATCTGTGCAAACATAATTACAATCATTAAAATAAGAATCATGAAAAAAGAACCAAATATCAATACACCATTTCCCTTTTTTAGTCTCTTTTTTATTCTTTTTTTATAATTTATATCAATCATCCTCTTCTGTCCTTTCTATCATAATAGTTGTTATAGAATGCACTCGTTTGGTCGTGATTGGTTCATATGTTTTGATTGTGGCAGATATTTCTACATCGATCAGTCCTCCCTTTACCCATTTTTCTTCCACATCCTCTGAATAATTTACTTTTGTACGGACTTTTTTAATATTTTTGTTCGGCCCAAGATATGTTTTTGCTTCAAGATTTACAACATTTCTGGCTTCTTCAAGAGATTGACACACAATCGCGTCTCGTGCCACTTCTCTTGAGACATTTTGTATTTTTTGACTACTGATTTCATATATTGTAAAACTAAGCACCAAGAGGAAAAGATATAAAAGAAAAATAATAGAAATACTAAACCCTATAAATTCTCCGCTCCCTTTCCTAGCCCGTTCCCGTATTTTTCTTTTCATAAACAACCCCCCTTCCAAAAAACATATGTTATACATGCAAATAGCAAAAAAGGTGCAAATGGATAGTCTTTTTGATCAAAAAAACAAATTCGCTTATTGTAAATGAAATCATAATAAAATGTTTTTATTACATTAAAAGAACTCTTCGTACTTGTACATATAGCATATATAATCATCATCACTGCAGCGATAATCATGATATACATAGTTCCTTCAAAATTTACATATGTAGATATTGCCATCCATAATTTCATATCTCCATGTCCCATTAACCGAAAAGTGGAAAGGGCAAATAAAAATAAAAGGGTAAACATATGCCATACAAAAGAAGTGAAACTTCTTGATAAAAAAAGTCCTATGGCTATGCTTGAAAAACATAGCCAGTTAGGAATTTTTCTTGTTTTGATATCAAAATATGATGCAGCCACACTTGTTCCGATAAGTAAAATTGAACGTATCATACCCAACACCTCTAAAACCCATTGAAAACACTGGTGATTGCCGGAAACATTAAAAAGGCAATTAATGGAATAAACTGAAAAATAGCTATTGGTATCAAGATAAGATTTGTTACTTTTCCAGCTCTTTCTTTTATATCCAGAATATATTTCTTTTTTACTTCTTCTGCTTCTCTTGTTACAGATGTAGCGACATTGACTCCCTTACGGTAGGATGTTGTAATATCCATGACAAAATTACTCAGTGATTCTACATCGTATTTTTCAGATATATCTTCTAATGCTTTTTGCCATCCATCAAGACCCATTTCACTCTTATTCAGAGCCTCTAAAAATTCTTTCGATAAAAGACAATCATATTTACTGCATAATATGTATATTGCATTTTCTACGGCAAGCCCTATACTTAATTCTGTTTTTAGCAAGTCTAAAAAACGAGGAAGATCATCCTGAATTTGTGTACGCATATCATTTGCTCTTGATTTTATAGTATCCTGTTCTGTAACTGCAAAGACAACAAATAGCATAACACCAGCTAATAAGACAATAGGATTCCAAAGGATTGCCAGAATAAAAGAGATGCAAAAACAACAAATACCATATATTGTATACATAATAATTTTTTTAGGCTTTGGAGTAATGCGTAAAACTTGGCAATTTTTATAATAGTCTTCAATCTTTATTCCCATTTTTATTGCCACCTCGTTCGGATCTTTATATCCAAATAAAGCACTATATGTTTTTAAATAGAAATCTTTAAACAACCATTCATCATGCAAATTTTTAGAAAATGCACTTCTTTTTGTTGCTCTATCATATTGCATAATAGCAAATGACATGATAAATAGAAACATTCCAAGCCCTATTAAAAAAGCAATTATAATACTTGTATCTCCCATAATTATTCACCCTTTCCTATCTTTCTGACAAGAATATGGTTTATAATAGAACCGATTATCATCATAATAATCATTCCTACTAAAATACCTGTATAAATATAGTTTCCAAAAAACACATCAACGTAACTTTTGTTAGTTATTGAAAAAAATAATATAACTCCAATTGGAATAAAATCCATGATCCAAACCATTGATGTTGTAGAAGAAAAGATACTTTTTATTTCTTGCCTGGTCATGATTCTCTCATGAATATTATCAGCAATTTCCTGAACAACTTCTGCTTCATGTCCACCTACCTCGTTCTGTACATCAAGAGCGATGGCTACATCTTGTGCATCTGGACTTCCTGTTCCATCTGCAAAACGCCGAAACGCTTCACCTACTGTAATTCCCATCATGATATCAGAACTAATCTGTGCATATTTTTTTCTCATACTATCGTGAAGAAGAGTACAATTTGCAACATCATCTACGGCTTGTACAATACTCATTCCTGCTCTAAGAGAAGAACTTAATTGTTTTAATGATTTTGCAAACCTTTCATCGAATTTCTTTTTGGAGTTATTTGTTATGATATATAAAAAAAATTCTGGAAGTACAAGGCCCAATGCAGCACATAACAAACACATATAGCTGCCATCCAAAACAAAAAAGAATACGATTCCTAGAATAAATGGGGCTGTAAACATAATCCGAAAATACATTTTTGTGCTAAAATTTATTCCTCTGTCTTTAATTCTCTCATCCTGTTTTTTTATAAAATCTTGGATAAAATCATCATCACCCTGAAGTCTTTTTTCTTTAAATGATATTTTTAAAATAAAATACAATGCAAAAAGACAGACGGCAGTAACATATAGAAAAATGATTAATGATACTCCAATATTAAGCATTTTTTTCTCCTCTCTTTACTTCAAAAATAGATTCCTGAAAAGGAATATTCTGACTGCGAATTTTTTCGATAATACTTCGAGGAACATATCCTGTTGCAATAAAACCCTTTTTATTCTTATCGTATCGAAAAATATCAACAACTTTCACTTTATCATTTTCATCCAGTCCTTCTACGCAGGAAATCTGTGATATTTTTCTACTTCCATCAGGAAAACGCTTAATTTGTACAATAACTTGTATTGCCTCAGAAATCTGCATAGCGATAGATTTTTCTGAAAAATTAACATCTTTATTCATAGAATATAAGATTGGGATTCTTACATTACACATATTTTCGGGATCATTCGCATGGATGGTACTGATAGATCCATCATGCCCGGAGGACATAGCAGAAATTAAATCTACGATAGAGCCATCTCGTGTTTCTCCTAAGATAATCCGGTCTGGGCGCTGGCGTAATGCATTCCTTACAAGAATTTTTTGATCTACGGTCAACATATCAGAAGAAGTTGAGCTACGGACTTCCATTCTACGGACATTGGGTTGCTGCAATTTTAATTCGCAAGTATCTTCAATCGTAATAATAAGTTCATTTGATGGGACATAAGCAGATAACATATTTAACAGTGTTGTTTTTCCTGTTCCGGTTCCTCCAGATACAAATATGCTAATCCTTCCTCTTACGCACGCATTTAAAAAATAAAGCATTGGGCGGTTGAGAGAACCAAGAGCTAAGTAATCGTTTCCAGATAATGCTTTATTATTAAATTTTCGAATTGTTAATGTTGCCCCATCTGGACTTACTGGAGGAATTGTAGCATTTACTCGACTTCCGTCTTCCAAACGAGCATCTACAATAGGAGTCATGATGTTGATTTGTCTTCCTGCTTTTTGAACAATACGATTAATAATTGTGCGCAAATGATTTTCGTCAACAAATGAAACTTCGGATTTATGAATGATCCCGTCTTTTTCGTAGACAATATTATCATATTTCTGCACTACAATTTCTGATACATCATTATCTTGCAATAGTGGTTCAATTGGTCCATGTCCCAAAACAGTTGATAATACTGTCTTTTCAATACGCTTCTGTTCTTCATATGTAAGGTCAAGCTGATTACAATATTCCCTTACTGTAGCTGCAATCTGATTACTGATATCAGATATATCCTTACTAATCAATTCCTCCGCATATTGTTCAGAGACTTTCCGGATAATATCCTGTGCTGTATTCTGCTCTTGTTCTGTAGGCTGCACATGCGTTTCTTTTATTTTTTTGTTAATATTTTCTTTTTCTGTGCGATTTGTGATAAATTTATCTTTTAATATCGACATAATACCTTTCCTTTCTTGTTTTATGACTTGATATCGTATGTTTTCTCTATTTCTGTTGCCATTGTTTTAATCCACAGCCAGTATTCTTTATGCGGAAACTGAATACCGGTATTTGTTGTTTTAATCCACAGTCGGTAAGTTTAACGGAGCCTGAATATCGGGA
>ENA-OPSC01000748-OPSC01000748.1-human-gut-metagenome-genome-assembly--contig:-NODE-748-length-16368-cov-7.397658_pt1 | contig 16368 bp, 22 predicted proteins | sample MGYA00241800_ERZ501891 | MGnify/ENA primary metagenome ERZ501891 (study PRJEB25962, sample SAMEA2042407) | human gut metagenome | biome: human gut; feature: human-associated habitat; material: faeces...
GTCACTTCGTGACGCCCGCCCGACCCTAAACCATTAACCCAAGGTTAGAAAAGCGTGAGGTATCAAAAAATTTTATAATTAGGTATTGCTTTATGTAATATATTGTGTTAATATAATGGTGTAAAGAGGAGGACACATTATGAACACAACGAAGGGTATCTTAGACCAAATGATCAATCAAGTGAATTTAAACTTAAAGGAAAAGGATTTTCACCTTGAATTAAATGGATGTATTTTAGAACTTGTTAAAGGTGATGATCGTTATTGCTTACTTGTTGAAAGTGACAGACATGTAATGTTTACATTTCTAATGCATATTGATGATTTTATTTATGTTTTTGTGTCTTTAAAAGAAAGGGGGTGAATAATTAAATGAAAGGTGTGAATAATTATTATGATCTTATCAAATGGGCAAAAGCCGAAAGAATAATATTAAAAAATAAGTTAAATATGGTTTGGGGAAATGGATACTATGAAAGAGACCAATAAAACAAGCAATGTATTTTGGAAGGTTAGGAGCATTAAACGATTTATTAAAATATATGGAGGTGAATAACATGTCAGAATTAGAAATCTACAATGAAAGAAATATGTATCATGCTTTGGAGATCTTGAATAGGTTTTTAGAGAAAAAAGGAGCATATTATTTCTTCAAGGTTGGGTATAATCAAAACACATTGGATCTTATTGTAATTAAATATGTAAACATTCCAAGCTGTAGGGGATTTGTTGAAAAATACATTCTTTCAACAGAAACACCTTTAAAAATGGGTGTTGAAATTACAAAAATACATACATTATTGTTTAACATTTTATAGAAAGGAAAACTAAAAATGAAACACTTTACACATTACCAGATTGCCAAATTAACAAACGCACAGAGAAAAGCTGAGCTTTTCCAAATGTCAGAGGATTGCATTTACATATCACAGAAGAATCACTGTGATGTCAATGCACACGCACGCATTTATTTTGTTCGTGAAAGTTTGACAAATTATTATGACCATAACCCGGTGACAATTTATGATTTTTTACAAATGCAGACCAAACTGGAAACATTGTTTGATCTAATGAGTTGTGGACTAGTAAGGGAGCAGAAACATGAAGAAGATTAAACACACGATCAACGTTCGAAATTGCACCATGTTGTTTTTGATCATCTATGCTATTTTAGTCAGTGTCTTGGCGGTTACACTGGGCATACAGAACGATGCTTTCCGGATTCAGCTAAAACATATGCAAGTTGATGTTAGCTGGCTCAAATTTCAGTTTGATTTACTTCAGTTTATAACAGACATGTGCATCTTTGTATTTGTCTATGCAATGGCTGTTATAATATATTCCATGAAAGAAAACAGAAAGGAAGGTGAGAATATGAGAGAACCAAGACAAGTAGGCTATGTCGAACTTATCAATGGCCGACAAATTGCCTACACAAACGCAGTGCGAATGTCGCAAGGGTGGTTGTTAACGTTACCAAGTGGCAGTACGATCACATTGTTAGATGCAGAAATAGGAAGGTGGTTATAACATGGATTTTATACAAGTCATACATGCACTAAAAACAATTAAAAAACATTGTCAGGAAACACCGCGTTGTGAATCTTGTAGATTACATTCTAAAAATGATCCATCTAAATGTGGTGTATGCCAGTTTACTTTTATTCCAGCCAACTGGGAGTTTGATTTAGAATCAGAACCAATTGTACCAAGTATTTTCAAATAGAAAGAAGAGGAAACAAAAATGAATAAAGTTATTTTAAGCGGACGAATTGCAAATGAGATCGAATTGATGAAAACAAAATCAGGTAAAAGCGTAATGCGCTTTGCTTTGGCGGTGCAAAAAGACAAGGAAAAAGCTATTTTTCCAACCATTATTTTGTGGGACAAACAAGCCGAATATGTCGAAAAATACGGACAAAAAGGCATGCGTGCCATTGTTGAAGGACATTATGACATTCGAAATTCAGAAAGCAAAGGGAAAGTGTATGTAAACCATGAGATCAATGCAGAACGTATTGAATTGATCTTTGACAAGAAAGAAGAACCAAAAGAAGAAAAAACTTCCTTGCAAGATGATGACTTGCCATTTTAAAATTTAGGCAGAAACATTCTGCCTATTTTTAAAATTCGGAGGTGGTCAATTTGGCAAAGAAAAAACCAAAATTTAGGAAAAGCTATGAAGATCGTAAAAAACTAGAAAACTATATCAAAAGTGCACGTAGGACCGCAACAATTGCCAGAAAACAAGGCCAGGAAGTCTATTTTACGGAAGTCAAAACATTATCGGATTTTTCTTCACGTGATGAATTTAATAAATACATCAACAGTATCAAGCGCTTTAACCGGGAAAACCGCTATTATGTCAATCGCCGCGGTGTTGCCTTTAAAGTGCAGGATATCAAAAAAGCCAATGATCTCATCAAGCAGGAAAATAAGATCCGAAGAAAACAGCGTAAACAGATATCCAACTTAAAACAGACCATAGGCGGGGAATATAATACGGTTAAATTAAACAAGGCGCTGCGTGTCGTAAAAGATGAGCGTGAGCGTATTTTTGAATATTTAAGACCGGTCAACATTGAAAGCTATTCATCTGAACAGCAATTAAAAAAGCGCATTACCAGTTTAAGACGAAATGTAAGAAATCCAGAGCTAAAAAACAAGAGACTGCGTGATAATTACTTAAAAGCCTTGCGTAACCAGCGAAAACAAGGCGCTATGACATCCAAACAATTCAGAGAAATGTCAAAAAGTATCAAAAGACTTTCTGTATCGGATTTTACAAAATGGTTTTATCAAGAAGAAAGCAGTGTGGATGCGTTTAATTTGTGGTATGTGAATTTCATGGAATCCGATATCAAACAATCGTTTGAAGAGGTATCTACCAGTCTTTCCAAATTTGTTAGAAGGACAGTCAAAAACTAGTGCAAGTCTATTCATGTGATTTTGAGACAACGACCGACCCAAACGATTGCCGCGTGTGGGCGTGGGGTGCCAGTGAAGTTGGAAAGACCGAGCACAAGCTTTTTGGAAATTCCATTGAGACGTTTATAGAATGGATCCAAGGAAAAAACATAAAATGCTATTTTCACAATCTGGCATTTGATGGTGAATTTATCATCAGTCATTTGCTGAAAAACGGATGGAAGTATTCTAAACATCCTAAAGAGGGATGTTTTCACACGATCATATCCAATCTGGGGCAGTGGTATGCGATTGAAATCTACTGGAAAGTACGAAAAAAGCATACAATCAAGACGACCATTTGGGATAGTTTAAAGTTGATTCCTTTCAGTGTTAGACAGATCGCGCATGACTTCCATTTACCAATTCGAAAGCTACACCTAGACTATGATGCCAATCGAGAACCGGGACACCTTTTAACGAGAGAGGAAAAGGAATATCTATTTAATGATATTGACATCGTGGCCATGGCCTTGGAACAGTTGTTTGATGAAGGCTTTAACAAGATGACCGCAACGGGTGCCAGCTATAAAGCCTTTAAAGAGAGCTTAGGCGATTCCTTCAATAAGCTATACCCTGGTTTAAGTTTGGAAAGCGATGCCGACATACGACAGTCATACAGTGGTGGTTTTGTTTGGGCCAACCCAAGGCATAAGGAAAAGCTTATTTTAAATGGAATGGTATTTGATGTAAACAGCCTATACCCTTCACGTATGTATCTGGAGCTATTGCCTTATGGATTGCCGACGATCTTTGAAGGGGAACCAAACCCAGAGATATTGAAAACACGACCTTTATGGGTGGCCAATGTCAATTTTGCCTTTGACATCAAACCGGATCATATACCTTGTATATCACTGGACAAGGTGACCATTTACAACGGATCCAAAGAATATATTGATTCATCGAATGGGGAAGTTGTCAGCATGACACTAACCAGTGTGGACTGGGAACTCATACAACATCAATATGATGTGTATGATGTGTCTTTCAATGGTGGGTATTATTTTCGTGGAAATGTGGGCGTGGCCCGTCCTTTCATTGATGAGTGCATGGAAGTCAAGAAAAAGGAAAAAGGCGCCAAGCGTTTTATAGCCAAAAGAAAAATGAACAGTGTATATGGGAAGTTTGCAACGAATCCGGATGTGACACCAAAAATACCTTACTTGGATGAAGAAGGCATCCTGCGAATGGCAGAACCAAAAATCAAGGTGTGGAATCCGGAAACAGACGAAATAACAGAAGAAATTGATACAGAGATGCGATACCCTATTTATTTACCGTATGCCACGTTTGTCACAGCATACGCGCGCAAGTATACGATCTTAACCGCCCAGAAAGTGGGAATTGATCGCGTGGCGTATATTGACACGGATTCTATCCATCTGGTAGGAACGGATGTTCCGGATGCGATCAAGGATGTGATAGATGATAAAGAACTTGGCTATTGGGGACTGGAAAGCGTATTTAAACGTGCCTATTTTGTTGGCGCCAAAACGTACATTGAAGAAATCGAAATTTCTTACAATGAATATAATGACAGACAGTCTTCCTTTATCGAAGATAACGATAAAAAGGATAACCTTGTATATTTGCGTGACGGGATCGCATATCGACTAAATGTCAAGTGCGCCGGGATGACGGAAAGCGCCAAGCAGAACATCATATTTGAAACATTCAAGGTGGGAACCAGCGTACCGGGATGTTTGAAAAAAAGTCATGTGCCTGGCGGTGTGGTTTTATACGATGCTCAATTCAAGATCAAGAGACGATAGGAAAGAGGTGACAGGATGAAAAATAAAGCCTATGACTATATCAATCAATTCACCAGAGATCACTATAAGCGATATAATATCATCGTGCCAAAGGATGACACAGTTTTAATTGAAAAGCTGGAAGAATACAAGAAAAAGCACCAGCTTTCAAAATTTGTTCGTCTGTGCATCCGAAGTCAAATTGAAATTGACGAAATGAAATAAACATAGTATATTTATCACGAAGGGGAGCAATTTCAAAATGGTTGCTTGTTCCGGGTGCATCATGGTGAAACATGCCGGAATAAAATTACACCTCATGCCGTGTCATTCATTTAATTGTATCCTTTTCAATCTCATCTTTCTTAGTTTTTTCTAAGACCAAAAAGCAGAAAGGCGGAAAACGCCTTTTTGTTTTGCTTTTCTGGAAAATGTGATATATTATTAAATTAAAGAGGTGATTTGAATGACACAAGACGAGATGAACACTCTGATAGGCCAGGTCCTGGAACAGGACGACCGCGCCGAGCGCTCAAACTTACTGGATACGTTACGCGGTGAAGTTGGGACCTTGTTTGAAAGCAACGAAACATTGACAACAGAAAACACCGACTTAAAAGCCAAGAATGAGCGACTGGTAGAAGCCAATTCAAGTTTATTTATGAAAGTGGGCTTTGATTCGGAAAAGGCAAAAGAAAAAGAGAAAAAGAACACGAGTGATTTTAACATCAAGAAAATGTTTTAAAAAAGAATGGAGATGAAAGAAAATGGCTAAAACAACAGCAAAAGACGTAGCTAAGGCGATTCAGACCAATCTGGGATTGGAAGCTGAACCAACTGGACAGCAGGTAGCACATTCTATGTACATGGCCGCTTCGGAAAATTTGCGTGCCAGTGTGGGTGATCCTTTGGAAACAAATTCCTTGGATTTTATGAATGGATTGCTTGAATATCCAGAAACATTGGCAACTGAATGGGTGACATTAGCAACACGTATCGGGCGCACCATTGCACACACAAACATTCTTTCCAACAGACTTGCACCATTTAAGATGCAGAACATGCCTTTAGGCTATACGATGGAAGAATACTTTGTCGAAGCAGCTAAAGAACATGCGTACGATCAAGAAAAATCGGAAACAAATGTTTTCAAACGAGAATTACCAGATATCAAGACAGCGTTTTACATCGTGAACCGAAAAAGCTTTTATAAGAGCACGGTGACAGACGATGACTTACGTAGCTATTTTGTGACTTGGGATGGTGTCAATAGTTTGATTGCTAAGATCGTTGACAGCTTGTACAATGGTGATAATCGAGATGACTACAATTATATGAAGTCAGCATTGACAACGCATTATGAAAATGGCTGTATGAAGATCATCAACTTAGCAAACCCTGTCACAGACACAGCAAGTGCTAAGGATCTGGCAAGACAATTGACAATGTATGCATCGATCTTGACAGAACCGCATAATGAATACAATGCGATGGGTGTGACTAAACAAAATGAATTGGATGATTTATATATCATTTTAACAGCTGAATCCAACAGCTTCTTAAATATTGACTGGTTATCACAGACATTCCAGCTGGATGTGGCCAACTTCAAAACACACGTGTTGGTGATTCCTACACTTCCAGAAACCGACAACGGAAAAGTGGAAGCGATGTTAGTCGATCGTGAGATCTATCGCGTATTTGACCAGAAATATAACGTCAACACCCAGTATAACGGGGAAGGTCTATACTGGAACTACTGGCTACATCACTGGGAAGGTATCGCTACAAGTCGTTTAGCGAACGCGATCGCCTTTGTAAGCGGCAGTGCTGAAAACAAGGTATCAGGTATCACTGTAACTCCGGATGCGATTTCAATCACAGCGAATGAAACCAAAAAAGTAAAAATGAGCATCCAGAAAACGGGAATTGATGCAAGTGTTAATGTAACAGCAACATCCAGTGATCCAAATGTGACAGCCACGATCAATGATGACAAAACAGAAATCACGATCGCAGCCAATGGCAGCGCAACAGCTGGATTAAAAACAGTCACTGTCAAGGACACAGTGGAAACAAGCGTTCAGACGGTAATTCAGGTTGTCGTTGTAGCGTAAATATAAAAAGGGCTTGCAAAAGCCTTTTTTATTTCCTATAATAAGGGTGTAAGGTCTAGCAGGCATATAGATACACTTACCCTCCTTTTACCACTTTAAGATATTTGAGTCCTTTCTAAGCGGTTTTGAACCATTGGAAAACAAGAGAGTCACTTGCACAAAGTGGCTTTTTTGTTTATTATAAGTATAGAAAAAAGAGGTGATAGCATGGAAACAGCAAACGCAGTCGTTCAACTAATTTCTACCGTTGGTTTTCCAATCGTTATGTGTGGCGTGATGGGATATTATGTTAAATATTTAAATGATGAACACAAAGAGGAAATCAGCAAAATAAATGACCAGCATAGAGAAGAAGTCGAAAAATTAACTACGACCATTGAAAACAATACAATTGTCATGGAAAAGCTAAGCGCAAAAATTGACACGATCTTAGACTTAAAAGGAAGTGATGAAAATGTCTGATCTACCAAAGTTTGATCCACTTCCAAATATTGGAAATGTTGTATCAAATAACGTTACCGCGTTCAATCAGGGATATAATTTATATCAGTGTATCAATTATTTGCAAGGCTATGTATATATCGTGTATGAAAATATGGATGTCCTTTTAGATGATTGGAACAACTTCCAACAGGTGGTGAATGAGAAAATTCCTTCAATTGCAAGCGAAGAAACACAGAAAATTTTAAATCAATGGCTAGAGGATGGCACGTTAAACGATCTGATTGCACAAAATCCTTTATGGAATCAGAAACTAGACAAGTCTGGCGGAACGATGACGGGAAACATCAAGTTTTCCGAAAATACAAAAATTGTGGGAACGACACCAGGCGGAAATGATATTGATTTGATTCACAACACCAATGATGGTGCATCTGGTAATTATGTTCAGTTTGGTGATCCGGATGCGAAAACAGTTATTAACTCAAGCCAACAGCCAGTCTGGCATAACGGGGATGATGATTATTTGCTATTGACACAGTCACAGCTAGATACAGGACTGGATGAAAAAGTCAGCAAGTCAGGCGATACCATGACGGGAAACCTTAATTTAAATGCATCCATGAATTTGAACGGTGCTATTACAAGGGATAATGCTTATAATATTATCAGTTTGGATGATAAATATACGTATGTTGGTGATGTAAAATATACCACTGTTTTAATATCGAAAAATGAAGCTGTTTATATTAAATTAAGTTCAGGCGCAGTATATCCTATTTTATCAGGAAATCTGGTAATAAATAATTTGACTACCGCAAATAGTCAACTTCCTTTAGCCGCGAGTCAAGGAAAAGTTTTGAATGATAAATTTTCAGGTATTTTAAAGAATGTATCTAAGTTCTGTTATGTTTCAAAAGTTTTGCAGATATCATCAGTCGAAGCTGTTGTGGATCTATTTACACAAGAAGAATTAAAAGAAATGTTAGGCGTTTCAGACGACACTGGATTTAACAATAAAATTTCAGCTTTTGCTATTAACGGTGCCAAAAACACAAATGCTGCGAATGTTGTTTCAATTAGCTATATTGAAACGGATAAAAAAATGCAGTTGAAAGTGAATACAGCCACTGTTGGAGCAATGCGCGCAAATGTATTAGTTGTCTATTCAGAGAATGGCGGTGAATAAAAATGGTTATTTTTGTTAATTATGAAGTTGGAACTGGGAAAATTATTTCCACTGACAGTATCAAACTCTCAACCAATACAGGTATTATCGTGGATGATGAATTTGATGAAATGACAATTTTTAACTACAAAGTTGTAGATAATGAATTGGTAGAATTGACACCCGAAGAAAAAGAAGAATTTTATCCAACACAAAAGGACGAAAAAGCAGAACAGGAAGCAACATTAGAACAAATGATGTTCGCAAGTAACAAAGCTTCGTTTTTAATCGAATTAGATGATATAGAAGCGGCTAAACTTTCTTTATGCTTTGATCCTTGGACAACCGGCAAAGCGTATAAAGTGGGAGATCGTGTATTATGTGATGGGAAGTTGTGGAAATGTCGACAGGCTCATACATCACAAGAAAACTGGAAACCTTCGATTAACACAGCTAGCTTATGGGAAGTCATCAATGTAGAAAATGCCGGAACCCTGGAAGATCCTATTCCTTATGACCAGACCATGACCGTTTACAATGGAAAATATTATCTGGAAGAAGGCATCATATATAAATGTATACGTGATTCTGGCCAGCCTTTATACGCAACGTGTGCTGGTCTTGTAGGAAACTATTTTGAGGTGGCTGAATGACATGCCAATTTAAAGCCTTGGAAACTATGAACAAACCGGAAGATATTCCATACTCATTGCCGGATGGACTAGAAAAAGAATTTTATCAAGAATTCTATATGCGATGTATCAAGATCTTTCATGCGCATGGTATGAAGGAACGCGCGGATGTGTGTGAACAGAAACTAAAAGAGCTAGGGGAATTATTTTCCTAGTTCTTTTTTATTAGAAAGAGGTGAAACAATGCAGCCAGGACAAACCTTAGTTGCCAAAGATGGAACACAAGTTGTTTTGTGGCCGTTTCCAGTGATGAACATAACACAGCTTTCCGGGCCAGGATCCTTGAGCCATTGCTGTGGAAACCCGGTGGACTGTGTAGGGCCGACAGCTAATTATGACGGGTATGCACCTTGTGACTGTCATGAGGTATATCGAGATAATGTTGGTAATACACGCGGTTATACAAGCGATAAGGAAGTCTATTATGCCAGTCCTTCAGGCACGGGATGGGTAAAGGGGTATGTGAGTTTTTCCTTTACGCATAATAATAACCCGCCAGCACAGACCAGCTTTAAACAAGGGGAAAGAATCACATCAACCGGAACCGCTGGCATGGTAACCGGTGATCATTGCCACTTGGATCAGGCACCAATTGCCAATGCGCAACTGGTAAGCTATGGCGTTACCTGCGCTTTTGGAAACTTGTGTTATGCCTTGCAAGACAGTGTAAGTCCCAAAACGATCTTTTTTATCAATGATACCCAGATACAAAACAGCCAAGGATTGAACTTTTCAACTTTTATTGATGGCACCGAACCACCTACACCAGAGCCAACCTATCACACGTTTTTATTGCCATTAGATCCTTTTGGGATTGAATTATTGCCGGTTAGAATACAGGATGAAAAGCCTATACCGCCAGAACCGACACCAATGGAATGGATCATACCGGGGGATATCAACAATACAAGACCATTGACAGAAGATGAAGCGTATAACAATTGTCGTGCTTTCTGGGCATATTTTAAAGCCAAGGGATGGAGCTTAAACGCTGTGTCTGGTATTTTAGGCAATGCCTGGCATGAAAGTACAGTGAATCCAAACCGCTGGCAGGGTGACGATGCATGGCATCAACCGCCAGATTCTTGGGGGTATGGTCTCGTTCAGTGGACACCATATACAAAAATTATCACATGGTTACAGGAACAGGGTGTCTATCCGGATGTTTCAAAATTTGGACAGAGTGAATGTGACCGCATCCAATGGGAAATGGAAAACAATCAACAGTGGATCGCTACAAGCGCCTACCCGGAGAGCTTTCGAGCGTTCAGCACGTCAACACGTGACCCGTATGATCTAGCCATTGAATTTTTAGCCAATTATGAACGTCCATTTGATCCAAACCAGCCGGAACGTGGAGACACAGCGCGTGTGATTTATAATTATCTACTTCAATTTGAATAAATATGATAAAATAAAAGAAAGAGGTGAGAACATGCCAATCTTAAACAGTCAATTTACACCCGACACGACCATTATATTATTAAAGGGTGTTGAGTGTGATGCCATGAACAATACATACTGGGGATGTTTCAGCACGCCGGGAGAACAATATAATTTTTATATGAACAATTTTGAAAATCAAAAGATAACGTATGATAATTATACATACCAGCGTGCCAATGGTGTTGTTCTGGTAGATGGTGCCTTTGACGATCTTCGAACCTATAATTACATGATGTATCGCAATAAAAAGACCGGAAACGGGTCTAAATGGATCTATTGCTTTATCACATCCATTGCCTACGTTTCCGATAATGTCACATCCATTCTGTTTGAAACGGATGTCATGCAGACATGGCGTTTTGAGATCGAAAAGGATATCCTACCTAGTTTTGTGGCCTATGAGCATCGAGAATTATGGTATTACAATGAGGCAGGAACAAGACTACCATGTATCAATACACAGCCGGAAAACATCGAAATTGGGGATAATCTTGTGTGCCGAAGGAATGCGAATATAGAAAGCGCACAAGCCGATGTAAGTTATATTATTATTACAATGAGCCAGCATTTTGATGAAGCAGATAGCGCAACACTGGAACAAGGTGTGCCAACACAATTATTTCATTATATCTTTCCGTTCGATGCGACAACTGGAGAAGGTATATCATCACAATTTAAGGTTTTAAAACAAGGAATTGGAGAATATTCTATCACTCCATTTGGCACGATCTATGATTTAATCCGAAATGATGAAAATTTTGTCAATAAGTGTTCAAGCATCATCGTAACCAATGCATTATATGGCTTGCGTACGGAATACGCCGGGACTTATAAAAGAGTCATAGCAAATCAAGGGTATAATGTTGTACAAGAAGGGGATTATACGTTCTTGAGACCTTCCAGCCTTCCATTAAATAGCGTGTATTATAATGACACAGCTGGCAGTGTTGAAAGAGAATATACAAACCCTTTCGATATTCTATTAAATTTGAATTTTTTAAAAGAAACAAAATTGATGTTCAGCCCGTTTAGTTTTAGCGTTCTTTCCAACATGAACGGTACATCCAAAGTGTATCATCATGAACTATTTGACGATTTAACAAATATACGTTTTCTGATCGTGGGAAGTATTGACACCAGTAAGGTTGACTATATACCAGAAAATTACAAGGTGAAAAAACAAGATCTTTATGCAAACAATACCCTAAATGGCATGAATGATGCGTTTGAAGATGGCTATGAACTATCCTTGCCGATTGTTACGGACTATACAGCGGTTTTGATGCAGACAAGCAAGAACAGCATGAATGTGGGCGTTTCCAATACCATTCGAACAAATGAGACAAGCATGCGCATTGCCAGCGCAACCGGGCAAGCAATGAGCCAGCAGACCGGTATTCAAAATTCCATGCGTACGCAAATGACTGCCAACAACAATATGTTAAACAGCCAGCTAACGGGTATTCAAAACCAAGTGGCCAATGTTGGTATGTGGTCTGGTCTGGCCGGAAGTCTTGGAAGCGCAGCCGGAAACGTATTAACTGGAAACCTTGGCGGAGCGATTGGATCATTGATTGGTGGTTTTGCCAATGTGTCAAACACAGCCGCCCAGATGCAGGCCAACAATTTGACCATGCAAGCACAGAACGCCAATGCGATGAACAACGCCAGTTTACAGAATAATGCGAACAGTCAGATCACAGCGGTTCAAAATGCGTTAAGAAATACGACCACAAAATACCAGGCTGAAACCAACATTCAAAATGCGATTGAAAGCTATCAGGCCAAAATTCACGATGCCAACGCGACAGCCGACAGCATCGTAAGCGGTGGTTCCAATATTTACAGAGTGATTTCCTTAGGCTTGCAGACACCTATATTATTCATATACACACCAACCGATGAATATATCGAAAGAGCCAGCCAAGTATTTAATGTTCGTGGTTATTCCACTAACCTAACCAAGATGCCAAACTTGCACACCCGACAATACTGGAACTACATTCAGACCGTGAAAGTCAATATAAAAGGTGGGGATATCGATCCGCAAGACTTAGAAAAAATCAAGCGTTGTCTGGATAATGGTGTTACCCTGTGGCATACGAAAGATATATGTGACTACACCAAGGAAAACAGACCCTTGAATGACCCACATAACAACGATAAATTTGGAAACCGAAAGGGGGATATTTAAATGTTACCAACCGATTTTATAAGTGATGAAAAGACAAGTCTTGAACAACTATACCTTAGCTATCTTTTCAATATTGCATTGAACATGTTTGAGTATTCAGACATGCCGAAAAGCGTGGACACGTTTTATTTGGAATTTATCATGCAGACAAGAGGGCTATGCATCACAATTGATGATGAACGTTTTGGCCCGACAGCATTAGAGTGCACCATAGGTGGAAAGCTGAATCATTATTACATGCCGACCGCCTATCGTGGCGTGGATCCAACCGGTGAATTGACCGGAACCTATAACGCCGAAGATGTGATCTTGTTTAAAAACTCCCCTTTATATGCACCATTGCTGCCACAATTGCAATATTATGCCAAACAGCTGGCACTTGCATCCAAAACCATAAACGTCAATCTGGATGCACAATGGACACCCTACATCATCCAAGGGGATAAACGCATGTTGAACCAATTTAACAATTTTATGAAAAAGGTACGTTCTGGAGTACGTGCGATCTTTACCGCTAAAAATCTGGATTTAATGAGCATGCTACAAGTTTTACCGACACAGGCGCCATTTGTGGCCATGGATGTCAATGATGTCAAACAAACCATTCTAAGAGAGTGCATGACATTCTTAGGCATTGACAATGCCAACCAAGACAAGAGAGAACGTGTACAAAGTGCCGAAGTCTATGCCAACAATACACAGATCATTGCTTCCAGAAATATCTGGCTGGCCGAACGTCAAAAAGCGGTGGATGCGTTCAATCAGAAATTTGGAACCAACGTAAAAGTAAGCTTTAGAGCCTATAATGACATGCTGGACATGATGGAAGTAAACGGAACAAGCCTAGAAGAAATGGCCAGTCTGGAAGAAGGTGATGAAAATGTATAGACCATTTAAACCGTGCCTTGTGCCTGTGACGGGCGCCAAATACACAGAAACGATACAAGGCGTATGCTATACGCTGTGTCATAAAGAGATCATTGAAAGCGGATATACATTGACGGATGATGAAATATTAGAGTTGGCCAGGACTAAAATTTTTGATTTTGACTACCAATTTTATACAGAAGATATGATCAATGAAAAAGGATATGTTTCAAAAAAAGATCTGGAAACGGGTATTTTAAATCATTTTTTCTTTGATGAGATTGGCCAAGAGACCTATGCATATTGGAAACGAGAATTGAAACACTGGATGATCATCAACATGCCACGTTATTTCAGTTTATTTAAAACCATTCCTTTTCAGGATCAGGAAAACCCGACATTTAACACGAGCTATGATGAAGAATATACAAGACAGAATACAGGTAGTTCTTCCAGTTCTGGAAAAGACAAGGCAACCAATTTGACAAGCTCAACACCGCAAGGGCGTTTGGACTTGGAAGGAACGAACTACGTGGACAGTATCGTCCAACAGATCAGTGAGCCGGGAAGTAAGAGTGAAACGGATGCAAATGAAGATTATAAATTTCATCGAGAGGGAAACATTGGTGTACAGACACTGGCTGAAGTGTTGCAAGGCTCAAGAGATGCAATTATCACACTGGAAACCAATCTATATGATGAAATGCTAGACTATGGTTTATTTTATAACATTTACTAGAAGAAGGTGAGAAAATGAAATATGAACAATTTAAAAAGTTGGTATTAGGAAACATGTATGACATTGATCATGCCTATGGCGGTCAGTGCTGGGATGGATATGCCAAATTTTGTATTGAAAATGGCATTCCTTATGATCATTGTACTGTCAGCGGATATGTAAAAGATATCTACAACAATCGTAATTCAAACAATCTTTTAAAATATTTCAATGCAATCTTTACGATGCAGCCGGGTGACTTGTGTTTCTTTAAAGAAACGCCAAACTGGACACCATACAGCCATGTAGCGATCTTTGACCATGACAATGGAGACGGGTATGGATGGTTTTTAGGCCAGAACCAGGGCGGAAAAAATGGCGCTTTTAATCTGGCAAAACTACCCTATTCAGCAACATTCTATTATGCATTCAGACTGAAAAACATTGACAACAGTAGCAATCAGATCTTACCCGTCAATGAATTGATTGATCAGATACTCCATGAAGGAAGTTATGTCACTTCCATTCCTATGAAAATTGGCGATCAAGGATTGCAGGTAAAAGAAGGTGCCTTGTGTTGCTACTTAGAAAAATTAGGCGGATGGTATCCAATCTCATTGGTGGAAGAATATGATCATTCGGATGGTGCATTGGATAATGTATTGATGAACACAAATGCACGTGTGTATTTGACACGATCACGTGTTGAAAAGGTCGATATTCCAACCAATCGATGCAAGATAAATGGAATCTGGGTAAACTGTCCGCCTTTGATTGAGGTAGCCTAATGTCTGAAAAACGTTTTCATTTCTACGTTCCGTCACGCGTGAAATCCTACAATAAATTTATCAACTTCATCGTTGGCGGACGTGGAATTGGTAAAACGTATGGATTTAAAGTGGACAGTATCAAACACTATAAAAAGACAGGAAAACAATTCTTTTATTTTAAACGTCACACGACCGACATGAGTACCATAGACACCTTTTTCAATGATATTTCACATGAATTTCCAGAGGATGAATTAAGTGTAAAAGGTGGAAAGAAGTACAATAAATTCTATATCAATGATGATATTTGTGGATATGCAATGCCATTGTCAAGATATAAAACGTTAAAATCATCGTCCTTCGTAAACGTGGACACCATTATTTTTGATGAATTTTTACCGGAAAAAGGCGGATATAATTTATATATACCAAATGAAGTAGAATTATTTTTAAATGCCATTGATTCCATTTTCAGGCAACGTGAAGGCCATGTGTATTTGCTGGCCAATAAAACAAGCATTTCCAACCCGTATTTTAATTATTTTAATATCAGTGTGAACCCAGCCAAAGAATTTAATACCTTTAAAGGGTCGATGATGAAAGAGCAGATACTCATTCAAAATTGTGGTGATGACTACGATAAAGGATCGCAAGAAAAATCATCCTTTCAAAAACTGATATCTGGTACACGTTATGGCGATTATAACTCTGGTGAATTTGCGTATGACACAAATGATTTTATCCTACATATGACACCAAACGCGAAATATATTTGCACAATATATGCCGACGGGATTTATTTTGGTTGTTATGTCGATTTTACAGAGGGCAAAATCTTTATCAATCGAAATGTAAACATGGACTATCCAGCTGTGTATTCCATTGGAAAAGAAATGCGAGAAAATATGATTCTTTCGAAAGGCTGGCGCAATGATAGAGTGCTATCTATGATCGTTAGAAATTATAGGGTAGGAAATGTCTTTTATAATGATCATAGTACGAAGGATATCCTCAACCGATACCTCTCTCTTTTCTAGGCTTAAACTATTGGTTTAGGGTCGGGCGGGCGTCACGAAGTGACATAAATAATTGAAAGGCCCTGGAATGGCCAGAACCTTAGAAATATATTATATAGATATGGTATGAGTAGTTATACGCTCATGCCTTTTCTGTAGGCGTGTTGACGTAATTTTTTACAAGGGTTGTGAATTGTTGGGGAACCCCTAAGGGGGCA
>ENA-OPSC01000768-OPSC01000768.1-human-gut-metagenome-genome-assembly--contig:-NODE-768-length-16182-cov-3.570100_pt1 | contig 16182 bp, 18 predicted proteins | sample MGYA00241800_ERZ501891 | MGnify/ENA primary metagenome ERZ501891 (study PRJEB25962, sample SAMEA2042407) | human gut metagenome | biome: human gut; feature: human-associated habitat; material: faeces...
CAGCATCCGTCGGATGATCGCCTATTCCTCCGTGGCACAGATCGGTTACATTGCAATCGGTTTGGCAATGGGTAATATGTACGGCTTCATCGGCGCCGTGCTGCACGCTATCAATCATGCTTTTATGAAGAGCAGCCTCTTCCTGGTTATCGGCGGTATTGAGTATCGCTTCGGTGAGGTCAATCTGTATCGCTTAGGCGGCATGAACAAAAAGATGACTATCAGTACGATTACCGTGCTGCTGGCTTCTCTGTCTATGATCGGTCTGCCTCCGACCTGCGGCTTCTTCAGTAAATGGTATCTTATGCTTGGTGCCTACACCGGCGCACAGTACTTCTACATCGCTGTACTTGTTATCAGCTCCCTGCTGAATGCAATTTATTTCTTCCGTATTATTGAGCAGATGTTTATTCAGCGTGAAGCTTCGCTGACCGAGGTACATCCGCATAAGGGCAAGCTGGGCTTACCGCTTTCCATGGTTATCCCGATTCTCGTCGGCGGTATCATGATTCTGGTACTTGGCTTCTGCAGTGTTGACATCGTTACCGATGTTGTTAAGTTAGGATTGCCGGAGGTGTTTCTGAGATGACTATTTTAGATTGCAGACCATTTCTGGCGGTTGGTGTATCTTTTATAGCTGCTGTACTTATCGCGTTCAGCAGACGCTGGCCTAACCTGCGTGAAACCTGGAGCGTTATCGCTTCCGTACTTAAATTCGGTATCATCCTGTCGATGCTGCCTGCTGTTCTCGACGGCAATCAGTATCAGTGGACGCTGTGCCAAATTACCGATACCGTGGGACTGACGCTGCGTACCGATCCGGCCGGCATGATTTTTGCGGTGCTCGCTTCGATGCTGTGGGTACCGATGAACTTCTATTCCATCGGCTATATGCGTTGCAATAACGAAAGCGAGCAGACCGGTTACTTTGCTGCTTTTGCTATCTGCATGAGTGCCGTAATGGGCATTGCGATGGCCGAAAACCTGTTGACCTTCTTCATCTTTTACGAGCTGCTGACTCTGGCAAGCTATCCGCTGGTACTGCATAAGCGTAACCAGGAAGCATTGATGGCCAGCCGTAAGTATTTGATTTATACCTTGATTTCCGGTCAGCTTTTCCTGGCCGGCGTTATCGCCGTTTACTGCATCAGCGGTACGATGGACTTTACTCCCGGCGGCTTCCTGACTACGGACATGGCTCCGAGATGGGTGCTGCAGGCTATCTTCGTACTGATGATTTTGGCAGGCTCCGTAAAGGCTGCGGTTATGCCGCTGCATGGCTGGCTGCCGGCAGCAATGATTGCGCCGACTCCGGTATCTGCATTACTGCATGCCGTTGCCGTTGTTAAGACCGGCGTTTTCGCCGTACTGCGTATCATCGGCTTCGTCTTTGGTCCGAAGCTGTTGGCGGAAATCGGTGTCGTTGATGTATTGGCGTGGGCTGCTGCGGCAAGCATTATCATTTCTTCGCTTATAGCTCTGCGTCAGGACCATTTGAAACGTCGTCTGGCGTTCTCCACTATCGGCCAGCTTTCCTACATCGTTTTAGGTGCTGCGCTGATTTCTCCGCTGAGCATCAAGGGTGCTTACCTGCATCTGGTAGCTCATGCTGTTATGAAGATTACCCTCTTTATGTGCGCCGGTCTGATTATCGCGCGTACACACAGAAACAATATCAGTGAGCTGTATGGCATAGGCAAGAAGCTGCCGGTAACAATGGCCTGCTTCACGATTGCTTCTCTGGGTATCGCCGGTACGCCGTTCCTCGTTGGCTTTGTCAGCAAATGGAATCTGGCACTTGGCGCTTTGCAGGCAGGCAAGCCTCTGTACATTCTCGTCTGGGTTGCCAGTGCGCTTCTGGCTGCCGGCTATCTGATGCCTGTTGTACAGATGGCATACTTCCGCAAGGATCCGCAGGAGGAGTTCCGTGAATATGGCGATATCAGCTACTCGATGCTGATACCTATCTGCGTTACAACTATTATCGCTGTTGTCCTCGGTATCGTGCCGGATATTTATCCGCACTTCTATGAGCTGGCAACAATGGCCTCCAACGCTATTTGCGCAGGCTGGAACGGAGGTTGGATGTAATGAGCAAGAAAACTGTTTACATGATAGCTGCTGCCGTGCTCGTGCTTTCCGCAATCGGAGAGCTTTGCGGCGTACATCTGCACAGTCCTGCGTGGTGGCCGCTGCCGTTTGGCTATGATATTTTCTTCGGCTTCTTCGGTTGCTGGCTGCTGATTATTCTGGCAAAAATTATCATGACGCCGCTGCTGCAGCGTGATGAAACCTACTATGATGATCCTAAGGGAGGTGAGGACGATGAGTAATCTGCTTCATCCCGGTCTGATCCTCATTGCCGTGGGCGTGCTTGCGGTACTTGTGCCGAAAATGCTGCGTAAGTTTATTTTGGCTATAGGTCCGTTCTTTGCCCTCTTTGCTGCACTTTCTATGCCGGTTGGCACAGATTTGAGCATTGAGTTTTTTGGTACAGGCTATCACTTGGGCTACATGTTTGTAGATAAGCTCAGCTACGTGTTCTGCATGATTTTTGCGCTGATGGCTTGCATCGGCGGCATTTATTCCTGTCATAACGAGAACCGCATGGAAGCATTTTGCTCCATGTCCTATGCCGGCTGTGCTCTTGGTGTAACACTGGCTAAGGATTGGCTGACGCTGATTTTCTTCTGGGAAGCACTTGCCGTAACCTCTCTGTTCTTGATCTGGTGCCGCAATACTCCTCAGTCCCGTCGCGCAGGCCTGCGCCATCTTTTGGTGCACATGCTCGGCGGTAACCTGCTGCTGCTCGGTATCTTCCTGAAGGTTGGCAGCGGTGATTCTCTGATTGCAAATCTGTCTAAGGCTCCGCATGACCTTGCTTTCTGGGCAATTTTAATCGGTGTAGCTGTTAATGCGGCAATTCCGCCGGTTAATGCCTGGTTGGTTGATGCTTATCCCGAAGGCACTATTACAGGCAGCGTATTCTTAAGCTCCTTTACGACGAAGGTTGCTGTTTACGCTTTAATCCGTATCTTTGCCGGAACAGATTTCCTGATGGGCTTTGGCTGCTTCATGGCGCTTTACGGTGCAGCCTATGCGATTATGGAAAACGATATGCGCCGTCTGCTCGGTTACCATATTATCAGCCAGGTCGGCTTCATGGTTGCCGGTGTAGGCGTTGGCACGGCGATGGCATTGAACGGTGCTGCTGCCCATGCCTTCTCGCACATCCTGTATAAATCGCTGCTCTTCATGTGTGCCGGTGCAATTATCTATGCAACCGGTATCCGTAAGATTAACCAGCTCAGCGGTATGGCGAAAAAGATGCCGTTTGTGGCTGTATGCTTCTTTGTAGCAGCGTTCTCCATTTCCGGTGTACCGTTCTTCAACGGCTTCATCAGCAAAACGATTACGATTGCCGCTGCATCCGCTGCCGGGTATGATTGGGTATATACTCTGCTGGAGCTTGCCAGCATAGGTACTTTCTTATCCATTACCTTGAAGATGGGTTACTTCATCTTTCTGCGTGATGCCGATAAGAATGTGGAAATTAAAAATCCTCTGCCGAAGAATATGTATATCGGCATGGGCTTTGGTGCAGCGCTCTGCTTCCTGTACGGCGTATATCCGGACTTGCTGTATCGTTATCTGCCGTTCGGTTATCCCGATTACCAGCCGTTCACTGCAGCACATATGCTGAGCTACGTAGAAATTCTTGTCGTAACTATGGTTCCGTTTATGATGTTCCTGCCGCGCATGGAGCCTCATACAGCGCTCAGCCTCGATACAGACTGGTTCTACCGTAAGCCGATTGATTTTGTCATCGTCCGCATCAGCATGCTGCTGTGTGCAATCAGCGGCGGCCTGGGCAGTGCTTGGGGCGTACTGTACGAAAAGTTTATGGACCTTACAAGCAATCCGATGGATTTCCTCGATGCCAAACCGTTCCGTAAACGTACGCATTATAACCCGGAAAACTACCGTACATCTATCGCCGACCCAATGATGATTACCCTGACGGTACTGGTAAGCAGCATTGCTTACTTTATTGCTACGTTGTAAAATGCTTTTAAGAGCTGTCGCACGCAGGTGCGGCACTTTTGCGTAACTTTTTAAACTGTTATTTATTTGTCTTGTAAATATTCTTATTAGGTGTTATATTATTGATAATCATCATATATGAAAGAGGTTATCGGTATGCTTAAGGGTATATTTTTAATTATAGGTGCCGCAACCTGCTGGGGCATGGGCGGTGTAGCAGGACAGTATTTGTATCAATATCATCAGGCAGATATGATCTGGCTTTGCATGGCGCGTCAGATTTTGGCAGGCTGTATGTTCCTGCTTTTTGCGGCCTTTGTGCAGAAGCAGGATATCTTTGCTATTCTTAAGGCAGATACCTTGAATATTATTGAGTTTTCGTTTTTAGGTATCTTGGGCGCGCAGCTGGGTTTTTATTACACCATCGGTTTGTGCAATGCGGCGACGGCGACGGTTTTGCAGTACATGGCACCGCTTTATGTAATGCTGTGGATGAGCTATAAGTCAAGAAAAATTCCTGACGTACGTGAACTGATAGGCATTGTCGGCGCACTTGTCGGCGTATTTCTTATCGCAACGCACGGCAGTCTGGACAGCCTGGCAATTTCGCCTTTGGCATTGACAATTGGTGTATTGTCTGCGCTTTCCTATGCATATTACAGCATTAAGCCGGGCCAAATGCTCAAAAAATATACTGCGGCAACGCTTATCGGCTGGGGCCAGCTTATCAGCGGCGTGGCATTGATTATCTGGCGTAATCCATTTACGCCCGCAGGTAATTGGAATATGAGCGGTTATTTGGCTTTTGCGTATCTGCTGTTGGGTGCGACTATTGCGAGCTATGCATTTTATCTGTCAGGTTTGAAAATTGTCGGCCCTACCAAGGCGAGCCTGATTTCCTGCGCAGAGCCTTTGGCTTCTATTATCTCGGTAGTTTTGCTATTGAATACTAAATTGGCGATGGCTGACTACATCGGCATGGCGTGCATTATTTTTACGGTTTTATTACTTTCACTGCCCCAAAAATAAACATTTTTCATAGCAGATATGATAGAATAGAATTAAGTAAAATTGCTTAAGCTAAGCAGGAGGAGGTACGGAGATGACTGATTATAAGTACAAATATGGTCATGGCTACAAGGAGTTTTCTCTGCCGGAGGAGCATGTTCTGGGCGAACTGAAAATGAAGCAGATGCCGCCGCTGGAGAATTTAAAAGCAGCTGTTCTGGATGCTTTGTATCATCCTATCGCCAGCGCACCGATTGATGAGCTGGTGCAGCCCGGAATGAAAATTGCCTTTATCTGTAACGATTCAACCCGTGTTGCCAACACGCATTCCTTTATGCCCATTTTGGTTAACGAGATGAATAAACTGGGCGTTAAGGATGAGGATATGCATATTGTCTTTGCTTTGGGTACACATCGCTGCATGAGCCACGAGGAAATGGTGGAGCAGGTCGGCGAGGATGTTGCCAAACGCCTGAAAATGTATAACAGCGACTGCCATGTGCAGGATGACTTTGAGTATTTCGGCGAAACAGAGCATGGCACTCCTGTATGGCTCAATAAGCATGTTTGCGATGCTGACCTGGTTATTTTGACCGGTACCGTTGTTTATCATTTCTTCAGCGGCTTTGGCGGCGGACGCAAGGCTGTGCTGCCCGGTGTTGCCGCTATGGAAACAGTTCGCAAGAACCATAGCCTGATGATGAGTCCGGAGGCAAAATTAGGCAAGCTGCATGGCAATCCTGTATACGATGATCAGGTAGAGGGCGTGCGTCTTTTTGCAAAGGAGCATAAGATGTTCCTGTTCCATTCTATTTTGGATGCGCAAAAGCAATTCCTGAAGGTTTTTGCCGGTGACTGGTATGAAGCACATCTTGAGGCCTGCAAATTTGTCGAGCAGGTTTATGGCGTACCTATCAGCGAGCCTGCGGATGTTGTTATTGCCAGCTGCGGCGGTTATCCTAAGGATATCAATATTTATCAGCTGCAAAAGACGATGGATAATTCCTGGTGTGCTGTTAAGGATGGCGGCGTAATCATTATTCTCGGTGAATGCGAAGAAGGCAGCGGCAGTGCCGCTCTGGAAAAGGCATTGGAAGAAAATCCTTCTCCGGAAGCTATTAAGGCGGAGCTGGAAAAGAATTTTGTCATCGGTGCGCATAAGGCTTTTGCTATCACCCGCCTGATGAAGAAGGCGCATTTTATACTTGTTTCCGCTTTAGATAAAGAGCTTGCAAAAAAATTGCTGTTTGAATCTGTGGATGATGTAGATGCGGCTATGAAGCTGGCAAAAAAATATGTCGGCAAAGATTATAAGGTTTTACTGATGCCGCAGGGAAGTCTGACAGTGCCTGTATTGAAAAAATAAAATTTTATAAAAAAACAAATGACTCTTGCCTTTTATGATGATATCAGATATAATTGTAATGTTATTAGTATGTGATTAAGTAGAAGGGGAGAACGTTTGTGAAGTTAGATATTGATTATAAGGCTATAGGACTGAGGATAAAGGCCGCTCGTGCCAGAAAAGGATTAACTCAGGGAAATATAGCTAATCTAACTGGTCTGTCAACTCCGCATATCAGCAATATAGAAACCGGTAATACTAAGCTTGGCCTGCCTACAATTATTCATCTGGCTAATGTACTGGATGTTTCTGTGGACGAGCTGCTGTGTGACAACATTCATCACAGTGAGCAGATTTACTGCAATGAGCTGGCTGACTTGGTTAAGGATTGTTCCGTAGATGAACTGCATATTATTTCTGAATTAGCAAAGGTCATCAAGAAGGCCGGTATTAACAGTGCCAAGAAGGTCAGAAAGCGCCGTACTAAGGCAGAGATGGCAGCAGCTAAGGCAGCTGAAGAAGCTGCAATGCAGATGGAAATTTAATATAGCTTTTGTGCTACTGTAGCTCAGCTGGTAGAGCAACTGATTCGTAATCAGTAGGTCGCAGGTTCAAATCCCGTCAGTAGCTCCATTAAAAAATCAAGCACCCATGCGGTTTTATAAGCCGTAGGGTGCTTTTTTCATGCGAAAAAAATGTGGTTTGTCTACCTTTTTGTCTACCTTTATGCAAATATTGTAGAATATTGGTGCGAAAGTATGGGGAGAAGAGACTAGAGCGAGACCATCACGAGCTCTAGTTATATATTATAAGAGTGGCGCAAAAGCCCATTATTGCTGGGTTTGTGCTTGGTCGAGGTGAGCAAAAAACCGTAAAAAGTGTGCCAAAAACCGTTATCAGATTTTTTGAAGTGTGCCAAAAACCGTCAATTTATGTTGGGACGCTAAGACAAATATAGCATCTCAAACTAATGGATAGCTAAAATTTAAGTATTCTCTAAGATTTTTGCACTAAAAAACCAGTGGAATTTTACTTGATGGTAAAACTTCACTGGTTTTTATGTTTAAATCTGGAGTTAGCTCAAGCCTCGTTGATGAAGAAGTTGCTCGATATCGTAAATGGGCTCAATAGCGCTTTTGAAAAGAGCATCGTTTAGACGGCATATGTACATGTACTCCTGATCCTCGTATTTCTTTAGGAGGTCTTTGTTGTCTATCAGAGCTTTACAATAACGTTGTTCAGAGGGTGCAGCTACTGTATAGCGGGCAATGCGATATGCAATATACATGCGTGTCAAAAAAATAATATTTGCCCTCATAACTTGGGTATAGCTGCTTACTCTTAGCTTTTCATCAATATATTTTTGAGGGAGTGGAAAATCATGTACAAGGTCTTTATGAGATCCAGAGTAGTGCTCGCTAAAGCAAAAAGCAGTTAATTCTTTCTCTAGTTCAAGGAGAAAATCTTCGTTGTAAATTTTTGAAGAAAAACCAAGCATGAAATCGCTAGAAACAGCAAATAAATTACAGATACTCTTAAACATTTCGAGTGTCGGCTGACTTTTGCCGCTTTCCCACGCAGTAATAGAGGGGGCTTTGATATCTAGAATCATTGCTAAATCTCTAGTAGATAATTTATATGCTGTTCGCAGTAATTTGATACTCTCGCTAAAAGATAACATAATAATATCCCTTCGTTAAATTCACATTTTTTTTACAATCTAAAGGTTGCGTTGACAATACAACGGTGTTAGAATATATCTAACAAATATGCTAAAAATAATATAGCGCATAATATAACCTAACCACATCTAATTATACCACATATAACAAAAAAGGAGGTCACTATGGAAAAGGAAAAATTATTTTACTCGTTAAAAGAGATTAGAGAGGAGATATATGGACAAGCAATATCTATAGCAACGCTTCAAAATATGGTACATACAGGCCAAATACCATCTATACGTGTAATGCGTAGGATTTTTGTGCCCTGCTGGTGGGTTAAGCAGCAAATAGCTTTGGCGAAGGGAGATAATTATGAAGGAGATTGATCGCTATAATCCAATTATTAGGCCAATGTATGATTTTATAGATATAAAATATGATTTAAAGGAATATGATCATGAGTTAAGTATAGAGCTACACCAATTTGTCGATTTTATTGTTTGGTGGGCGTTGAATAACAATACTGTTTCGCAAAAGATATATTTTGTATCAGCGTGTGATTATTTTTTTGTAAAGGGAATTAAACGGCCAGGCTCAAAAGATTATAATAAATTTTATAATTTTTTTCAACGATTAGGTTTTATTATACTTGATATATCGCGTAGGGCTGTGAACAATAAAGCTAATATACGATCAAGTATAGTAATAAATTTGGCTATTTTTACAGATGAAAATGATAAAAGAAAGGTTTGCGTGATGTATGAAATCAATCCATTTTTAATGCGATATTATGACTGGATTGCTAGAAATTTGTCTCAAAATATACTTATATCGATGAAATTGAAAAGAAAGTACTCATATAAATTATATTTGTACTTACTCAGACGTGCTATTGAGGCAAATGGTGTAATACGTGTTAGTTATGATGAGTTAGGGAGGCGCGTCGGAAGAAATGAAGGTGAAGAAAATAAGGCGTTTAATCGTTATCTAAGGACTGCAATTAGAGAAATAAACATGATTGGAGATAGCTACAATTATCACAATTTTACAATATCTATAGATAAGAGACATAATAATGAGGTTACCATTAGAATTCTAAATTTCCGCAAGACAAACTTGGAGAGGAGGTCGGTATAAATGACGCGACGAGCAAATGGGGAAGGCTCTATTAGTTATGATAAAAATAATAATAGATATATTTGGAGATTGAAATATGTTGGTAATGACGGGAAAAAATATAGTAAATATTTAACTGCTAAATCTAAAAAAGAGCTTATGAAAAAAATTGGCGATTATAAGAAACAAGGTGAGTCTAATTTTGACCACGATATTAAATTAATAGAGTGGACAACTACCTGGCTTAATACAATTCGACCGACGATTAAAGTGAGTACCTATGATTATTATTATATGTTTTTGAAAAACTATATTAATCCAGCCTTAGGCGATAAAAGGGTTAAAGATTTAACAGCACTAACAGTGCAGGGATTTCTGAACGGAATGCTTATAAAAAAGGGGGTGAAAGGTAAAGCATTATCTGAAACTACCATTAATGGTATGCGAAGTACACTTAAGGCTTGTTTGGAATATGCTTTTAGAAATGGGTTAATTAAATATAATCCTGTTGCTGCAACTAAAGGAGTGCGGAAGGTTGGACATGAGTTATATGTGTTGTCTAAGGAGCAGGTAAAAACTTTGCTAGCTACTGCTGCTCAACAGGATTATATATACACAGATGTTAAGCAGATTTTCGATGAAGATGCTGGAATGGAATATTTGAGAAAGTGCTATTATTATGCTATAGCTTTAGATATTGCAAGCGGCTTACGTATAGGTGAATTATTTGCTTTGACCTGGGAGGATATAGATTTTGAAAATTTTACTGTATTTGTAAGGCGGAATTTACAGAGTAGATCTAACGGTAGGCAAATAGGCTCATTAAAGACGCTTAAGTCAAAAAGAATGATACATTTAGATGAAAAAACAATAAATTTGCTGAAAGAATGGCGTGAATATCAGAATCGTTATGCAAAGCAATATCATTCGATTTTTGATAATGACATTAATTTGGTTTTTACAAATAGTTGGGGCAAAATGTACAATCACACTAATTTTTACCGCCGCTATTGGCGAAAATTGGTTAAAGCAGCTGGTTTGCCAGAAGGGTTTAGTTTTCATGGCTTGAGACATACACATGCAACGCTGCTGTTGTTAGCAGGCGAAAATATTAAAGCAGTGAGCGAACGTCTTGGGCACAGTTCGGTCTCTACAACGCTTAACATCTATTATAATCTGGTGCCAAATCTACAAAAACATGCTGCTGATACGTTCGCAAAATTAGATTTGTTATAGTGTAAATACTTATTCTGGAAGGAGCGATATTGTATGAAGCGATTAGTGTACAAACAAAATATTGATAGGTTTGTAATTAAAGGAGAAGCGGAAGGAGATGAACGAGAATTGCATTGTGGTAGTATTTTTGAAGTTTTGCTAGATGAGCAGTGGATTACCACAACAATAGAAATGCAATGGACTAATGGCGTAGGTAAATATTATCTTACGACGCGAGCGCTATCGTTGGAAAATATTGTTAACTATAAAGTACCGGTACGATAAAATAGATGAATTAACCAAAAGCAGTATTAATAAAATCAATATAGCATAGCTGAATGTGTTGTTGTTTTTTAATGTGTGAGCTACAATATTAGTATTAAGGAGGAACGCAATCATGTTAAATGAACTTATCTTTTTTGAAGTACGTATCTTTAGAATGTTCTGCGAAAAATTGCAAGTTTCGTCTGCTGATACTAATAAATTGTTTGAGACATATGGTGTATGGAAGTATATTGAAGATACGTATGATATGTTAAGTTTAAGTAGTGACAAGTGTGCTGTTAACGATATTGTAGAGATGTTAAAAATAAATGGTGTTAAGCTTGAAGAAGAAGTTTGTAATAAACTAGAGGCAGTTACAGATAAAAGTAAAAGAACCGAACAAGAAAGGTTTTGTGCAGATTTGATTTTGACTGATGCTATTATGGATATGTCTGATGCAGAAGGTATTTCCTGGCAGGAAACGAGATACAAAATATTAAATTCCGAAGCTTATAAAGCCCTATATGATTTTGAAACTGGATTATGGGAAACCGGACCAGATTACTTTAGGGATTTCTATCAAAGAATAGTATAAATAAACAAAAGCTTTAACAATGAGCTCTAGCACTATAAAGCTAGGGCTTTTTTCATGCAACGATATTCTAAAATCCCTTGTAATGAGCAAACGATTGCGTTAAAATGAGATAAAAGAGTAACGAAATTTACGTTCTCTTCCTAGCGCAAGCGTTAGGCGCACTTACGCGTTTCCAGTACCAAGGCTATGCCTTGGCGGAAACGCAGTGCGAGGATGCTAAAAATAATAAAATATAACACAATCCTTAAGCAAGGAGGACGAGGACTAACAATCCCTCGTCAATTGCAAGTTTGGCTTGCTGAATTGCTTAAGGATTTTTTATTTTAGAAAGAAGAAAGCAGCCATGGCAACATATCACTTGAGTCTTAAAAATGGAAAAGTGGGTACTGCAAAGCAGCACGCAGATTATATCCTGCGTGAGGGACGCTACAGTGGAGGAAAACGTGCGGAAGAATTGGTCTATAAAGATGCCAATCTCCCGCATTGGGCTAGGTCTGCATCTGTATTTTTTGCATGTGCGGATAAGTATGAACGTGCTAATGGCAGAGCTTATACAGAATTCGAAATAGCTTTACCAAATGAGCTAACGCACAAAGAAAACGAAAAACTGGTAAATAATTTTATTACTACCCATATAGGGAATAATAAAGTATGGGCATATGCTATCCATAGCAAGCCTGCTACATTCGACGACTCTCAAGAACAAATACATGCACATATAATGATTTGCGAACGTATTGTAGACGATGAAATGGTAAAAGCCAAATCACCCTCTAAATTTTTTAAAAGATACAATGCTAAAAATCCTAAAAATGGTGGCTATCAAAAAGATAGACGATTTTCTGGATATACAGAAAGCAAAGATAATATAAAGTTGATTCGTCAATCCTGGGAAGACATGGTTAATGCCGAATATAAAACTCATGGAATAGACAAAGTTGTATCCTGCAAAACTTTAAAAGCGCAACTTGATATAGCAGCTGAAGCAGGAGATAATGATCTCGCCGATTTTTTTGATCGCGAACCTCAGGACCATCTCGGCCCGGCTCTCGCATATAAAACCAAAAAAATCATTGAAGAAGATGGTTATGATCAAGAAAATATCGACAATACCTTGGACAAAATTTATCAAATGAGTGCCAAGGCTTTTGGCGTAATTATAGACAAAATTCAAAAGGCACGTAAAGCTGCTGAATTAAAACACAAAAAACGAATTGAATTAGAGCGCAAGGAAAAAGAATGTGCCGAAAAACGATTAGCAGAGCTTATTACTTCTGGTGAAATTATCAGGAAAGATTTTGTAAAATTACTTGGATCAGTTAACAACCAAATAAAATATAACGAATCTGCAATTATAAGAATTGAAAAAACAATAACTCCGATTGATCAAATGCCAAGCAAGGTACTTAATATTATGACCAGCGGCAGATTTGAAAAATTGCAAAAGGAAGGTGAAGCAATAATCAGCCTTAAAACTAGACTTAAAGAAATCTTAAGCCTATACGGTCCCAAAGAATCTATGCCCAATAATATACGAGCAGAATATAACGAAAAAGGACGAGCTTACAGAATCCTAAAAACTGATTATGAAAAACAAGATGCGGAAATACGCAGCTTCATCAGCTCCGAAGCGGGTGATAAATGGTATAAAAAATTAATAAAAGAAATGCTTGAACAAAATAAAGACATGGAAAATCAAAAATTAAATCTGCTTAAGCTAAATAGCGAATACAAAGAATTACGAAAGGAAATCATCGAAGTTGGCAGAAAGATAAACCCCCACCTGCATTACAAAATGAAATCTAAATATCGGGCTCCAGAACTTGGCAATGGAGCATCAGCTATATTTGACGCAAGGAATGATATAAATAATCTGTTACGCAATATCATTAATGCCGGCAGAGAAAATATAAAACAAAACAAAATGACCGTGGACTTGAATAGTAAAAGTAAAAAAAATACTGGCTGGGAAATCTAACCTTAGCAAGTTTGCAGTCATTAAAGTTATCTATGTTGGTATTCTAACTATAGTTACATCAATAATTGAAGTTACAAATTTAACTACAGGTATATTAATAATTCAAGTTATAATGCTAACTATAGTTATGTCGATAATTAATGTTATAAAACTAATTGTTATCATGTTCACAATTAAAGTTATGGTGTTTATATTGCTCTATAATATATATACAATAGACTGATGTATCATGCTCTGCTATAATAAAGGCAAGGAGGGGATGAGATGGACGAAAAGGTATTAATGACGCTTTTATTTGCTGAAGGATTGATAGGATGTTTATTGGCAATTCGCTATTTTGAGCTAAAAATGACATTTTCATCCTACATTTGTATTAACAAATCTGGCTATGGCATTTTTTGGAGAAAAAGAAAGCTGGACAAAATATACGATATTGTTTTATTTTTGATAAGCTTAGCTTTATTCATACTCCCAGTAAAAATGCAGATTTATACTGATATTAATTTGTTGTATAAGCTGTTGGTGTTAGATTTTGCTGTGATATTTATACTAGCTCGCATGAATGTTGTATTCAATAAAACTTTAGTCCATAATGTCCTCTTGCATTTGTTGATAAGAATTGAAAAAGAGGATATTGTGAGACGGTTTACCTATTCAGAGGCTGAAGAGATTTTGGCTGATTATAGAAAAACCTTGCCATGGTACGATGAAGGTCTTACGATACTAGCATGCAAACCATTGCTAAACAAGTTATTGTTGGAAGAGCTACACTATGTAAAGTATAGATATTGTGGGCATTGGTAAGTTTGGTAAATATAGTGATGCTGATATATATAAATTCAATGATTTTGCCTTACATTCTTGAAGCAAAGGGGGCCTATAACTATGTTAGCTGTAAACTACTCTACTCTCAAAAACAATTTAAAAGATTATTGTGATGAAGCAAGTGATAATAATCAAACTATTATTGTTACTTGTAAAAAATCAAAGAGCATTGTTATTATGAGCCTTGATAATTATAATCAGCTTATGAAAAATGCCCGCAATGCAGAATACCTTGCTAAGCTTGATAGAAGTATGGAGCAAATCAAGAGCGGCTTTGGTGAAGTACATGAAGAAAAGAACCTTTAGATTATAGTAATAAGCCAGAAGTAAAAAACAGGCCTGGTTGTAGTAGACATATAGATTATTAATGATAAAGATAAAATTAGCAGAGTTGGTATGAAAATGCCGACTCTTTTTTTGCTTAGAGGTGTGTCCTTATTAAATATTTTTCAAATGATTGCTCCACCCTGTTGACTTACATCGTAATTATAAATATAATATTATTGAGTTGGTACAATTGAGGTGAGTGTATGGATTACATGACTGAACTTACCGCTATTGCAAAATCGCATGGCGGAATTATCAAAACAAAAATAGCAGCACAACATGGCATATCCAAAGCAATGCTTTATAAGTTGTGCAAAGAAGATAAAATACAACGCATTGTAAAAGGTCAGTACATTTTTCCCGATGATATGCAGGATGAGTTGTTGGCGATCAGTAATCGTTCTGAAAGAGTAATATTTTCTCATGAAACAGCCCTTTACCTTCATGGGATTTCCGACAGAACCCCATTCGAGCATACGGTTACTGCACCGTCCGGTTGTATTCCATCTGCGGCAATCAAATCTGAATGCAAGGTATATTACATCAAACCCGAACTATTTGAGCTTGGCAAAACAAAGATGAAGACATCTGCAGGAAATGATGTTACCGCATACGATCTTGAACGCACGGTCTGCGATATAATCCGCAGTCGCAACAAGTTGGGAACAGAAACTTTCCTTGCGGCATTAAAACTGTATGCAGCTAACCCAAAGAAAGATTTGAATAAACTAAACTCTTACGCAAAAAAGATGCGAGTGTCTAATATCCTGCGTCAGTATTTGGAGGTGCTTCTGTGAGTAAAGCAATGAGTCTGAAAGCAAAAATTCGCAATATTGCTAAGCAGAAAAATATTCCTGCACAGGTCATTTTGCAGAACTATATGTTTGAGCGTTTGCTTGTCCGTTTGTCTGCTTCTGAATACAAAGAGAAGTTTGTATTAAAGGGTGGAATGTTGGTAGCAGCGATTGTTGGTCTCGACAACCGCGCAACGATGGATATGGATACCACGCTCAAAAACCTTCCCCTAACACCGGAAGCAATTCGCAGTGCATTGGAAGATATCTGCGACATCACATTCGATGACGGTATTGTGTATGAAATTGGCACAATCTCTCCCATTCGTAACGATGACATTTACGGCGGATATCGTGTCATGCTAAATGCCAGGTTCGATATTATGCTGACACCGCTTAGCATCGATGTATCAACCGGGGACATAATTACGCCTCATGCGGTGCAGTACAACTTCTCCGAGATTTTTGATGACGAGAAATCATACGAGCTGTGGGCATACAACATTGAAACAGTTATGGCGGAAAAGGTGGAAACTATTTTGCGACGCGGCATATTCAACACCCGTCCAAGAGATTTTTACGATGCCTACATACTGACTACAACGCAGAAATTTGATATTGCGGTCTTTGCGGATGCATTGAAAGCAACGGCAAATCACCGCGGTACTACAAATCAGATCGCAGATGTTCCAAGTATTCTTCATAACATTGAAGAAAGTCCGGAACTCAAAACGATGTGGGATAAATACCGCAAGCAGTTTTCCTATGCAAAGGATATTACTTACGAGCAAATTATGTATTCCATAAAGGCTTTGCTCAAATATTAAGCATGTAGATAATATTCGGAGGGGAATAGCATGAATAACGACCTTCTTAAAAGATATATTGATGAACAACCTACAAAGATTATAACAAAGCTCGATTTTGCAACAGGAAAACTTTCCTATGATAAGATTGTTCGTAAGCGTCAAACAGGCACCCGTTAAAACGTCCCCATATGAAAAAAG
>ENA-OPSC01000770-OPSC01000770.1-human-gut-metagenome-genome-assembly--contig:-NODE-770-length-16182-cov-2.050164_pt1 | contig 16182 bp, 10 predicted proteins | sample MGYA00241800_ERZ501891 | MGnify/ENA primary metagenome ERZ501891 (study PRJEB25962, sample SAMEA2042407) | human gut metagenome | biome: human gut; feature: human-associated habitat; material: faeces...
CGATTTGCTTTGCCATAGTAAACATCTCAGTTACCGCCAATACAAATGCAAGTGAAGTATCTTTTACCAATGTAATGATCTCATTCGTCACGGCAGGCAGAATATGTTTACACACCTGTGGAAATACAATACGGAAAAATGTCTGACCTTTCGAATACCCAAGCACCTTTGCCGCTTCATACTGTCCCACCGGAATTGCTTCAATTCCGCCTCTGTAAATTTCTGCAAAATATGCCGCATAATTAATTGCAAAACCAATCAGTACTGCTGTCATACGATATCCTGTGGAAATTCGCATTCCAAACAGATAATAAGGTCCGAAATACACCACCATAAGCTGCAACATCAGCGGTGTTCCTCTCATAATTGATATGTATAATTTTGAAATCCATCTGACCGGTGCGATCTTCGACATTCTGCCAAATGCAACTACTAGTCCAAGAGGCAGAGAAAAGAGTAATGTCAGGATAAATATCTCTGCCGAGATCCACATTCCTCCACCAAGCTCTCTTATCAGTGTTCCTATCTCCATCTGTTACATCCTCCAGTTCTTTCAAGCGAGTAAAAAAGAGCCAATCCCCTCCGGGGTTGGCCCCTTCATTTTACTTACCGTTCTTTCCTATACAAAGAGCTCCCGGAACTCCGTAATCTGCATATTTTTCTGCAATCTTATCCACTGTTCCGTCTTCTGCCATTTCATCCAGTGTCTTCTGGACTTTATCTTTCAGCTCTGTATTTCCTTTTTTGAATCCAACCGCATACTGTTCAGATGAAATTTCTTTATCCAGGATCTTATAATCATCCGGATTTTTTCTTGAATTCACCTGATAGTTCGCAACTCCGATATCCATTGCAATTGCATCGCATGCACCAGATTCCAGATCCATGAATGCTGTATTATATTCAGCAACCTGATTCAGATCTGCAAATGTTGCCGCCAGATCTTTCTGATCCCCTTCCAGTGCCGCAAGTGCGGAAGAATCCGTCTGTACTTCCACATGCTTTCCCTTCAGCCCGGCAAAATCATCAATACCGGAATCACTTCTGACTACTACAACCTGCTTGTTATCAATATATGGATCTGACCACGTGTAATCATCTTCACGACCGTTCATAGTAAATCCATTCCAGATACAGTCTATCGTCCCAGAATTCAGTTCCGCGTCCTTGGAATCCCAGTCAATTGGCTGTTTTACCAGTTTCCAGTTGTTTCTGTCACATACCTCCTGTGCAAGATCGAGGTCGAATCCAACATATTCTCCACTGTCGTCTTTATATCCATATGGCGGGAAAGAAGCATCAAATCCAACGATCAATGTATCATCTTCATTCTCTACCTTTGCTTCTTTTGACGATTTCTTCCCATTATCAGATGAACCGGAATCTTTACTTCCACATCCTGCCAATACCGTTGTAGCTGCCATTGCCGTAACAAGGAGCAGTACTAATCTCTTTTTCATTACATATATCCTCCTGTATTCCTTTTACGTGTGCCAAACAGCCACTACACTCTTTTATCAGTTTAGCAGTTGATTACTTTATCACACTAAAATCTTTGGATATATTATCATATTCTGCGGTGTTTGTCAATCCTGCGGTATTCCTTTTTCCATTCTTCCAGCTTTTCTTCCGGAATATCCAGACCAATTTCTTTTTTAGTCTGGTCTATTTCATTCTGTATCACAGTATCGAGACTTAGAAGCACCGGATTTCCCGACAACAACTTAATATATTCTTCATGAGGAAGCGCTCTGTAGCAGCTATAGAGATATGCTTTTAACATATCCGGCTGTTCACATATCTTATACGCTTCCTGATAAGCTTTTGCAGCCTCTTTATACAAAAACTGATGCCCGTATGCTGCCCCCATACTCGCATATACACGCCCATAAAACTTCTTATCTACCGATTCATCCCAATCTCTGTTAATAATAGACTGATATACAAGAATCGCCGATTCATATTCTTTACTGTTCTGTAAGCTGTCCGCCTTATATTTTTCTTTTTCTACATCTCTCTGTGACTGCAGCTGCTCCAGAACACTTTGCATTTTGTGGATCTCAGCTGCCGCATATATATTAGATTCTTTCAGAATCGTAAGTACAAATTCTTCCATGGAACCATTTTCCCGGAGAAGTCTTCGAAGTTCGGATGACAATTCCGGAAGTTCCAGTTCATCACCGATCCATCTGCATAATCGTTCGTTCACAATTGTATAATCAATCAGATACAGATTATTGCAGATGTAATAGCACAATTCTTCGATTGTATAAATCCGCATGTGCACCCTGGATATTTCGAAAGGTCTTTTGGCCCGTTTTTTATGACAAAGAATTAAACTGCCCATTGATACCTCCTAAATGTAATTCCTTTTCTACAAAGAAGTCTGATGCCGGATAGAACTCGCCAAATCCCACATCTTTGAAACGAAGTCTGCACGTACGCTCATCCAGAAACATCACTTCTATCTGAAGCCTCAACGAATAATCCGTACGTTCCGGAAGTCCTTCCAAAGAAACAGTTTCCACTTTAAGATCTTCTCCATCCAGTGACTCTATATGAATCTCAATATCAGATGTATCTTCCAGTATTACTTCCCACTGTCCATCAGCTTCATACCAATGTGTTCCCCATGCAACGATCGGATACCAGCCTTCCTGCCCCGCAATACGCATGCGCAGACAAATCTGTTCTGTCATCTTCGTCCCATCAAGATAAATCGGTCCATCGTCATAAGGGTCTGCATAACGCATGGACGAATAGCAGGCACCTTTACTGTAAAGATTATTTCCGAGAAAGGCCCTTCTTCCGTTACATAACACCTTCAGAGAATTCGGATACCAGTTATTTTCAAACCCCTCCCCTGTCAGATAAACCGACGATACTACTTTTTTATCAAACACATTCTGAATAAATGATTTAAAGCTTTCATCGGCATCCTTCGCCTTGTCCACATTCAGCACAGGATAAATAGCCTCAAGTTCCCTCATATGTGCATTGGCAACTTCTTCTACTGTTACGAACATGTCTCTGCTTTTTGTGCTCACTGTATTCAGACGTCTGAGCATATATGCACGTATCTCCTGTGCATCGCAGTAGAATAACGCCGATTCATACTGCCACAGTTCTTTTGGCTGATAGAACATATACTGGCAAAAGCTTTCCTTATAATCCTGTACGAACACACACTCTCCGGGCACACCTATATGTTTACCGATCCCCTTTAACATCTTTGACATATCCACATTCGTATATGGAACAGAAAATGTAATATAATCAATCTTTTCAAACTTTTTCAGCATCAGACTGACAAATTTGGCAAGGAGCCATACTCCGTCATGTATCTTTTCTCCTACACGTACTTTTTTTCTTTTCACGGCCTTCCGGAACAGATGTGTGACAATGTCTCCTTCTCCTGCTTCTTTTAACCGTTTTGCTTCCTGTCCGTAAACCCATCGGTCTTTATAATATCCCAGTATCAGAGGAATCTGATAATTGTCTACTGCTGCCTCCATCGTTTCCGGCTCTTCTTTATTCTCATCATAGTAGCTGATCTGACAGCTTTTTTCATTCAGATCAACTCCCAGAATACTTCCTTTTTTCATTATCATCTCCTCCTTTCTTCATTAATATATCTTAAATATCTGATTCGCCATCTGTTCTTCTTCCTCGAATTCCAGCATAGCTTTTTTGCGTTCTGCCTCAGAGTCCATACCTGTCATTTCATTCAACTGCTGATATTTTCCCGCGTAAATGCGTTCTTTATCAGTTTCCAGTGTCTTCTTATCTGTAGTGATCATTTCTCCATTTCCGGACTCCTGGAAATAATAGCTTACAGACTCATCATCATAAAGCACAAACTGCTTTACATAAAGATTCTCATATACAGGCATCATGGCTTCTGCTCTGTATCCAAGTTCTTCTCTTTCTTTTTGCTTCATCTTATAGTACAGCCTTACCTTTCCTCCCGGCTTACAACGATATGCTGCCATAACCTTATTATAAAGCTGTACTTCTCTTAACCATTCTTCCGGATATTTCAGGTAATATGGGAATACCATCTGTTTTTCACACATTTCTCTTATTACCTGATGAAGGACCGCCGCCATTTCCTCAGAATATTCTTTATCTGAATAATACTTCAAGAGTGCAATCTTACATACATCCGGCAGATCTTCTTTCTCTTCACATTCGTTTGCAATTATTTCAAATACACATTTTTCCAGATTACGTCCGTATACGATATATTCTCTGGATACATATGCAAGATATGCCTGCTTCAGACGGAAATATACATTATCCGACAGATAATAATCTTCAAATATATGCTCTTCTTTATATAACGTCTCTGCAAATACCATCTGAGTGATAATTCTTTCGCTGACCTTATATGATGGCACACCATACTGCTTCAGCACTTTCCACAGCCGTTTCATATCACCGATTGCACCGCAATAATACTCCGCCAGATATGTCAGTGTCACTTTATCATACTGGCCGCGTCTGAACATCTCAAACGCAAGATAACTTAGAAAATCATCTTCTGTATAATTTTCTTCTCTGATCCTCCGGCTGCATACCAGAAATACATCTTTATCATCAAATGCATCGATTCCTTTTGCCAGAATCTTATCATAATCTGGTTTTTCTTTTTCCGGCTCCTGATTCCAGAATCCCGTAGATGCCGCATACTTTCGGCACATATCTACAAAACGTGGTTCATAGAACAGACGCTTGGTCTCATACGGAATCGAATCCGTATAGTGTCTTCCCTCCACAGACTCCCAGACAATTCTTGATTCCTTGTCATACAGATATATAATTGCCCCATTCTTCTCGTCATAAGGAATACGCTGACGGACAGAGCCGTCCTTTTCAATAACCAGAACGCACTTCATACCACGTACTTTTGTTCTTACTTCATAGGAATAACAAATGTCACGCATCGCCTCCATACGCTCCGCAGACATCTCATCTTCTTTGCAGAAGCGTTTATATAAAGTGCGCAGTGATTCTGTAATATGGCGCTTCATCAATTGTTCCCATGTAAATGCTACCATCTGTTCCCGGTAATTCAGATACAGATCTCCAGCCTGTTCCTCATGAATCACAAGACTTGCATAGAGATATGCCGCTTTTTTATAATCCAGTGCATTTCCATGCATAAAATACAATACCAGTGATTTTGGAAGCGGTCCGTGTGCACTGTCCTCATCAATTGTCATCATATAGTATTCATAAAGCTGTGCGATCTTAAGATCCGAATCTACTGCCTTCTGATACCAGAAGAAATACTTTTTCTCTGTTTTATTTCCTTTGATCAGAAGTGTACAGATTGTATTAAGGATCATCGGTTCATCGTACATCTTATAGATTCTTTCCAGGATTCTGAAAAGATTATCACTGTATTTCTTCTGCTGGCTGGCAAAATTTGAAATATAAAGGGCCAGTTCTTTTGTCATCATCCGGTATTTTGTAGCAAAATTCAACACCTGTATCTCGAATGTTCCGAGCTTTTTAAGAAGCGTTGGCTTTTCCTGATAACACAGATATGCTTCCAGATAGAACATAACCGAATGAATTCCATATTCAAACTGTTGTTCCAGAACTTCCAGACGTTTGTACGGATTTTTATAGCGTGTATCCAGATTCAGGATCATATAAAGCAGCCACCAGGAATCCTGATGACGCATATATGTCTTTCCAACCTCATCCAGTACCCGTTCTTCATAATTCACGTCTCCACGGATTTTTGCAGTCAGGTAAAGATAATAACAGTTTGTCAGTGGATCTTTCCCGATCGCAAACCGGTTATAATTATAATTCTCCAGAATCCATTTGGCTTCTTCTATCTTCTCTCCAAGCAGATAAATATTAGCCAGCATGAGCTGGTATACCTCATTGAGTGGTTCTAATTTGCGAAGTGTAACCATCTTCTCGATCGCACTGTCCACCCAATGATCTCTGCTTACTCTTCCTGCCATATAGCCTACATATTCTTTTACGATCTGTGCCATCAGAAGTTCCGGCATCCTGTGATCTTCGTCATATTCCTGATTCTGCAGTACTTCCACTTCATATGTCAGTGTCTCATACGGTGTCACAAATTTCAGTGCTCCGTAATTACGTCCTCCATGAAGCTTCTCTGCTCTTACCACATATTCTATCTCATGTGCATTTCCCACAAAATCTTCTGTACTGATTTCCGGTCTTGATACCCGGATAAAATCTCCTACTGTCTCAATCTTGATCGGCATATATCCCCAGGTATTCTTCATCAGAGTCAAAGTTCCTTTCGTTGACTCAGTCAGATCTTCAAACAGCATTCCTTCTCCCTGCAATGTCAGGAAAATGCATTCTTTCTGCTTGATTCCCACCATGAATTCTTCCATCGCCTGCTCACTGAGAGACCATTTACGCATATTGTCATAAAGATAGAAAGTACGTTCATTTTCATATTTTAAAATCTCATAGAATTCTTTAGACCGGAATAATCTTCCTGCTTCCGAAAAATCTTTGATCGCAAGTTTTCGGAAATCATCTGTGCTTTGTACTTTTCCATACGTTGTCATCACATATGGTTTTTCTATAATAGCTGTAAACGACAGTTCATATTCACCACCGCTGCATACGATCGTAAATTTACCTTCTTCTACATGTCCCGGACGAAGCCCACGTCCGTCATATGTAAACTCAACCCTCGACGGATTTCCCTCGAATCCCTGGTCCTTAAAATGAACACGAAAAGAAGACGAGTAAACGAGTCCTCGTATTCTGCCTTCATTATTCGCCCTCATTGTAAAACTTCCCCTGTATACTTCCCCTTCACCTATAATGAGCACCAGATTCGTCTCATCGAATATAACATCAGGTCGTATCAACTGAAAGTCGCCTTTTGAAAATTTTTGGATTTTATTTTTCAAGTCCTACACCTGCTTCTTTCGTTGCTTTTTTCTTAAAACATACTATAATAAATTATAGCATTGTTTGTCAACGAATGGCAATGCCGGAAAGAGAAAATATCAAAATTGTGTCGATAGGATGGAAAATTATGAAAAAAAAACCAGAATTTCACGGAAGCGATCTGGAAAAGATCGCAGATTATTATCACCTTGATAAGGAAAAGATTGTTTTGTTCGGCGCCAATGTAAACCCGCTCGGATTATCCGGACAGGTAAAAAAAGATCTCGCAGAACATCTGGATATCATCAGCAGTTATCCAGACAGAGATTATACAGATCTGAAAAAAGCAATTGCTGCATATACCAATACCTCGCCGGAACATATTGTTGTCGGAAATGGTTCTACGGAGCTTATCTCACTCCTGATCAGCCAGCGCGCACCAAAAAGAGCGCTGCTTCTGGGACCGACCTATTCCGAATATGCAAGAGAGCTGAATCTGGTCGGCGGCACACTGGAATATTATAATCTGAAAGAAGAACAGGATTTCAGACTGGATATTTCCGATCTGACCGATACACTGAAAAGTGATATTGATCTTCTGATCATCTGTAATCCGAACAACCCGACCTCTTCAGCCATCAGTACCGCTGATATGAAAAAGCTGTTAACCGTATGTCGGTCACTTGGTATCTTCGTTATGATCGATGAGACTTATATCGAATTCGCACCGGAAGGCACTTCCCTCTCTGCAGTTTCTCTTGTACCGGAATTCGACAACTTCATGGTCATCCGCGGTGTATCCAAGTTCTTCGCCGCACCTGGACTTCGCTTTGGTTATGGTCTCACCAGTAATCAGGCATTTCTTCAGACACTTCTTACCCACCAGAATCCGTGGAGCCTGAACAGTATCGGGGCTTACGCCGGTGAACGGATGTTGAAAGATACCGATTATATTCAGAAAACCTGGTCTCTCATTGATTCTGAGCGCACCAGAATGTGCACAGAGCTTTCCGGACTGGATACCGTAAAGATTTACCCAGCTTATGCCAACTTTGTTCTTGTAAAGATCTTAAAAGAAGGACTCACTTCTTTCGATGTCTTTGAAAAAGCGATTCACCAGAATCTCATGATCCGGGACTGTTCTTCTTTCGAAAGCCTGAACGGAGAATATGTACGGTTCTGCATTATGAATCCAGAGGATAATGACCGGCTGCTGGATGTATTCCGTTCATTATAATCAATGCAGAGAGCCTGCCACCGGCAGCTTCTTCCGAATGCATGGCAATACAAACACCTGTCTGCGGCCCGGTATCATTCCTGAAATGATCCAAGTTACAGACAGGTGTTTTTCATATTTTCCAATATTATTTTTTTAAGATCAATGCCATAAAGGTAAGTTCTTCATCACCGGTGTTCTTAATTCCATGTGCATCTCCGTCTTTACACAGGAACAGATCGCCAGGATTTGCCGGCTGTTTTTCGCCGTTATCGTCATAAGTGCCGTGTCCGGTCAGAATGAAGTAAGACTCCGTCTCACCATGATGATAATGGTATCCTACTTCACATCCCGGATCCAGATGAATCTTGGCATACATCTTACATGCTTCTCCAACTTCTTCCGAAGTAACCATTGCTTCTCTTACAATATAACCGTCTCCGCCATTTACATGTTCCACTTTTACCAGTTCTCTTTCGCCTTCTCTTGTCATTTTTAAGTTCCTCCTTGATTCGTAAAACATTCTAAAACAACAATACAACCTGAAAGATACAAAGTCAATGGTAACCCCTTAATCTTAATTCACGATCCGGTAATATTCTTTCGCAGTTATACTGTAAACAATGATATAGAATACCGCAAACACCGCTATCGTAATGATTGTGCATACCGCAAACAACGATACATTCGTAAGATTTAATACTCCCAGAATTTTTGTCATTACTTTAAAGGCTACTGCAACATGGATCACTGCTACAACCAACGGCAGGAAGAATACGCTTAAGACCTGGCTTCTGATGGAACGCTTCACTTCTTTTTTACTCATGCCAACCTTCTGCATGATCTGGTAACGCTCCCTGTCATCATAGCCTTCCGATATCTGCTTATAATAAATGATCAGTACCGTTGCCATAATAAACATACTTCCCAGATAGATTCCAATAAAGAACAGTCCGCCGTACAATTCATAAAAAGAAGAACGGCTTAACATACGGCTTTCCATCGTTCCATCCGGAAACTTTTCATAAAATTCGTTCTGTATCTGTTCCAGTGTCTCTTTTTGTTTTCCGTCATCTCCCTTCAGGTTGAATTTATCTGCATAAGAAAATGACTCGATACGTTCAATCTGCTCTGCATTTGCAAATACAATGTATAATGTCTTATACATTTCTGCCGTGCTCTTCGGCTGGCTCGTCATCTCGGACAGTTCTTTTTTCACCTGATAGTTCTGTCCTGCAATGTTTATCTGTTTTTTTCCACATTTGCCGTTCGTGGTATAGGTCAGTATCTCCTGTTCCTTTAACGAAACATTCTGTTTTTCTATCCGGTTATACTCTTCCTGTGTGATCATCTCTACATAGTAAAAATGATTGTCTGGATAGTACTGCTCTACCTTTTCCAGATTATTTCCTTTCAAAACCGCATTCATACTGCCATATCTGTACCGGACTCTGTCTGTTATTTTTACCCCTGCTTTCTCACATTGTTCTTTTATCAGTCTCTGAAGAGTCTCTTCATTATTTGTATCGGCTTCATTGCAGACAATTGAAACATCTCTCGGAAAACGTGAGTCCAGGATATCTTCCATTCCCGCATACAAAGATACCGTTGTGGATACCATAACCAGCACCATCGTACTTAACACACAGATGTTCGCAAGTCCCGCTCCGTTTTGTTTCATACGATAGATCATGCCTGATACACTGGTAAAATGCTTTGGATTATAATAATAAGCTTTATTTTTCCGGAGTATTTTCAATACCACAATGCTTCCGGCAATAAAAAGTGCATAAGTTCCAATAATCACACAGACCACTGCAACAAAGAATTTCAAAAGTGCTTCTAACGGTGCCTCTGTTGTAAGTGCAATCCAGTAACCATTGCCAAGTGCCGCCACACCGACGATCACAAGCAGCCATCTGCTCTTCGGCTCTTTCTCCCCCTGATTGCCTCCGTGCAGAAGTTCCACCGGATTCACCAGCTGTATCTGTAAAATGTTATATAAATACGTCAGAAGAAAAATTCCTGCAAATAATATGACAGTCTGTACAATTGCAGTCCCATTGACCGAAAACTGCATATCTACGCTGTTGTGCAGAATCTTAAGGAGCAGCAGATACATCAGTTTCCCAAATATTATTCCAAACACCAGACCGCCAAGAATACTGATTCCCGCCGTCAGGATCGTCTCAACTGCCATCATTCGTGCAATATGCCGCTTTCCCATTCCAAGAATATTGTATACTCCGATCTCTTTCTTTCGTCGTTTGATCAGGAAACTATTCGTATAGAACAGAAAAATCACTGCAAATACAATGATCACACCCGTTGCATACTGAAGACATATCTTCAATGTATTCTGGGTAATACCATCCCCCCTGCTCAGTGCGTCAATGATATAGAACATCATGACGGTCAGAACACCTGTAAAGATATAGGGTACATAGGTCTTACGGTTATTCTTAAGATTGGTCACAGCAAGTTTTTCATAGATGAAATTATTCATCCTCCTCACCTCCTGTGGTAAGAATCTTCAGCGTATCTGAAATTCTTTCATACATTTCTTCGTTCGTAAGATTCCCCCTGTAAAGCTGATGGAATACTTTTCCGTCCTTGATAAAAAGCACCCTTTTCGCACTACTCGCCGCTTTCACACTATGTGTCACCATAACAATCGTCTGACCTTCCTGGTTAATCGTTGTAAAAAGATTCATCAGACTGTCTGCCGCTTTCGAATCCAGTGCCCCCGAAGGTTCATCGGCAAGAATCAGCTGTGGTTTCGTGATCAGCGCTCTTGCAATTGCAGCTCTTTGTTTCTGCCCACCGGACACCTCATATGGATATTTCTCCAGTAGTTTTTCAATTCCAAGTTTTTCTGCAATCGGTTTTAATCTCTTTTCCATCTCCGGATATTTCTTTCCGGATAATACCAGTGGCAGGAATATATTATCCTTTAATGAAAATGTATCTAACAGGTTAAAATCCTGAAATACAAAGCCGAGATTCTGACGTCTGAACGTTGCGATCTCTTTTTCTTTTAATTTTCCCAGATCCCTGTCTTTTAAATAAACCTTTCCTTCTGTCGGTTTATCAAGTGCCGCCAGAATATTCAGAAGCGTCGTCTTTCCCGATCCAGACTCTCCCATGATTGCAACATATTCCCCGCGTTCTACCGTAAAATTCACATCTCTTAAAGCCTCTACCTGATTGCTCCCAAAACGAGTCGTATATATCTTCTTCACATTTTTTACTTCCAGTAATGACATAAGTTTTTCTTCCTTTCTTTTTAAGATTTCTTCTTTACGGTATCTATTATAAAAAAAGAGGAAATATCCTGCCATCGAAGCATGTGACATTTCCCCTGTTTAATCTTACATTCCTGTAAGGTTTTCTCTTTTTATCTGATCGTTATTCCGGATTCCATTCTTTCCTTGTCAATTCCAGATATACACGGGTTCCTTTTCCCACCTCTGAATCAATCCATATCTTATGTCCCATCTTATCCATGATCTTTTTGCAAAGATACAGTCCAATCCCGGTAGACTTCTTATCTGCTCTTCCATTATATCCGGTAAACCCTTTTTCAAATACTCTAGGAAGATCTTCTGCCTGAATACCGATTCCATTATCCTCGATCACCAGACACTCCCGTCCTCTTTTTTCTTCCAGACAGATTCTGATCTCGCCGCCATTCTTTGTGTATTTCAAAGCATTAGACAGAATCTGTTCTGTCACAAACTCCAGCCATTTTTCATCTGTAAGAACTATTCGTTCCACCGGCCGGTAATCCAGACGGATCTTCTGAAGAATAAACATCTGAGAATATTTCCGGACAGATTGTTTCAGAATCTTATCTAAAGATACCTTCTCAAACTGCAGATCCCCGGACATATCTTCCATGCGGAGATACGTCAGCACCATCTCCACATACTGTTCCATTTTAAAAAGTTCCATCTTCATCTCTTTTAATTCCGGCAGTGCCGGGTTTTCATCTTCCACCGATTGCAGCAATATGTGCATCGCAGCGATAGGTGTCTTGATCTGATGCACCCACATACCATAATAATCACTTAAGTCCTGGCCTTTGATTCTTGCCTCTGATTTCAACTCCAGAATCTTTTCGTCAAAGATCCCCAGTAATTCCTGATAATCCAGTTCCAGAAGATTCCTGCACTCTGGAAGTTCTTTTGTGCACTCCTGCGTGCTCTTCTTAAACCGTTCCAGCAGAAGATGCTTCTTCCGGAAGCGATGATATTCCGTTATTACATAAAGGAGCAGCCACAATATCACCAGCAGCAGTGCATATTTCAACGCATCCATCCTGATATTATAAAGAAATGCTACAACAATAAATATTCCGACCGTTCCGGCATAAAGGCTGATCTCTCTTGTTTTATCTTTAAAAAATGCTATTAACAGTTTCATGCCTCCACCATATATCCTATTCCTTTTTTTGTGATGATCTTTCCGCCAAGGCCAATCTGTTCCATTTTTTTTCGAAGTCTTGCCACATTGACCGTCAGTGTATTGTCATCAATAAATTCATTGCTGTCCCAGAGTCTCGTCATAATACTTTCACGGCTTACGATCTTCCCTGTATTTTCCAGAAGTATCTGCAGAATCTTGAATTCGTTCTTGCTCAGTTCCAGTTTCTGGTCCTGATACAGAACTGTCGCATCTGCCAGATTCAGGATCGCACCGTTCCACTCCATGACATCTGCCGTTCCACGAAATTCATAGGTTCTTCTTAACACGGCCTGCACCTTTGCCGTTACCACATTCAGGTCAAACGGTTTCTCGATGAATTCGTCGCCGCCCATATTCATTGCCATCACAATATTCATATTGTCATTTGCCGATGACAGGAAGATGATCGGCACCTTCGATATCTTCCGGATCTCCTGACACCAGTGAAATCCATTAAAAAATGGAAGCACAATGTCCAATAACACAAGCTGCGGCTCAAATTCCACGAATTTTCCCATTACGTCTTTAAAATCTGTCATACATTCTGCCTGATAATTCCATTTTTCCAAATGGTTTTTCAGTCCGCCTGCTATTGTTTCATCATCTTCCACGATTAAAATCTTATACAATCTTTCTTCTCCCCATACTTCAAACTCTGTCCTTATCTGCGTAAGTTACCATCGTCATCTTTTCTAATGCGCGGTGACAAAAAGGACAAAAGTTTAACACTTTTGCCCTCTTATCGTAATACATTTGTCATGCAATTGTCAATTCCGGCTTTCTTAAGATTTCTTTCGAATTTCTGAAGAACTTCGGCTCCATTCCATATGCATTTCTTTTTATATTATTTCTACAAATGTTAGTGGAAATAATGTGCCCCGATCTTCATTCCGGCACCGCCTTGATCAAAATACAGACAGTTTCCAATCGGATTCGAGCCATTCAACGCATCTACAGCAGCCTGCAGAGCTGTCTGTGAATATCCCTTTGAACTTCTCACTCTGTTCAGCCATCCGGTCGCTGCCGGTCCGAACTGCCCGGACTGATAGATGACTTCTTCGATAGAATTCGGATAACTTCCACTCTTTACACGGTTCATGATCACCGCACCGACGGCAACCTGTCCTTCATACGGCTGGTTTCCTGCTTCGCAGTAGATGATGGATGCAAGCAGTTCCTGATTGGCTCTTACGTATGCTTCTCTTGCTTCGCGTTCTGCTTTTTCTTTTGCTTCCTGCTCTGCCTTTTCTCTTGCGAGGCGTTCTTCCTCTTCTTTTTTCGCTATATTGTCTGCAATTACCTGCTGTCTTGCATCCGTCATTTCCTGCGCAGATGCCACGATATTCTGTGATATCGCCTGTACAGCAGTGTGTGTATTCGTATTTTCCCCTTTTGTTTCTGTGATTGTTGTTACTTCCGGCTGTTCAGAGGCTGCCTGACTGGTAAAACCAGTTGCCATTACTGCGCATGCTGAATACAGCACGAACATCGATTTCAGTCTCTTCGCTTTTAACATAATATAAATACCCTCCTGATTTTGTTGCAATGATTTACATTTCTTTTAATAAAGTATATTCATTTTTTTCAACTTTATTACAAATATTACAAATTTGTTACAAGCAACGATTGGTATCATATCATGTATGTCTCGTTTTGTCAACTTTTTTATTTACTTTTTTAAAGTCTGCAGATTATGCTACTCTTTTTTCTTATTTTTAGCGTTCATTTTTCTCCGTTATTTCTCTGCTCCTTAAGCTTCTCTTTTACAATAGCTTACTACTGTTACAATTAAAAATACCGGGATACAGATTACTGCCGCAATCATGATAATATACGGTGTCCAGTAATATCCACTGCCGATTTTCACGCGTCAAAATTCTTCCTCCTGAGGGCGTCCCCTGTATATAGAACGTATTACATGATGTAAATAATCACATATTTTAATGTTTGGCAACAAAAAAGCAGCATACTGCAAAATAATCATGCTGTATGCCACTTTTTATTTATGTTTTTACAAACATTACAAATATTAATTATTCAAATTCTGTTACATAAAATTCATTTACGCAAAATCCGATTGTCCAAACTCTATTTGATCTTAGCAATGTCGATCAGTGTCAGTTTCTGGATATCTGTATTCTCAAGACTGGTGATCAGAGCTTTTGCTGTATCGATCGCTGTCAGTACATTGACACCTGTCTCGATCGCATTTCTACGGATCACGAATCCGTCTCTTGAGTGATCAGCTCCCTGCGGAGGTGTGTCGATAACCAGGTCGATCTTATGTCCGAGGATCAGATCCATAAGGTTCGGAGATTCCTGCTCAATCTTATTGACTGTCATCGCTTTCACGCCTGCATCTGTCAGGACCTTGGCAGTTCCTTCTGTAGCAAAGATCTTGTAACCGATCTTCTCGAATCTGCGTCCGATCTCTACTGCTTCTTCCTTATCTTCATCACGAACTGTCATAATCATGTTCTTGTGTTTTGGAAGTTTGACTCCGGCACCGATGAATGCTTTATAAAGAGCCTCATCAAATGTCTTGGCAATTCCCAGACACTCTCCGGTAGACTTCATCTCAGGTCCAAGGCTGATATCAGCACCGCGGATCTTCTCAAATGAGAATACCGGCATCTTGATTGCAAAATAATCTGCTTCCGGCTGTAATCCAGGTGTATAACCAAGTTCTTTGATCTTGTGTCCGATGATCACTTTTGTTGCAAGTGGTACGATCGGAATACCTGTTACCTTACTGATGTATGGAACAGTACGGCTGGAACGAGGGTTAACTTCGATTACATATACATCTTCTCCACATACGATGAACTGGATGTTAATCAGTCCGATTACATGTAAGGATTTTGCAAGTCTTCTTGTATATTCGGCAATCGTCTCTTTTGTCTTCTGAGAGATGCTCTGTGCAGGATATACAGAGATACTGTCTCCGGAATGGATTCCGGCACGCTCGATATGCTCCATGATACCTGGAATCAGGATATCTTCACCGTCGCATACGGCATCAACCTCGATCTCTTTACCCTGTAAATATTTATCAACCAGGATTGGATGATCCTGTGCGATACGGTTGATGATTCCGATGAACTCATCAATATCGTGATCATTGATCGCAATCTGCATTCCCTGTCCGCCAAGTACGTAAGAAGGTCTTACCAGTACCGGATAACCCAGTCTGTTTGCAACTTTCTTCGCTTCTTCTGCTGTAAATACAGTTCCACCTGTCGGTCTTGGGATCTCGCACTGCTCAAGAATCTCATCAAACAGCTCACGGTCTTCGGCTGCATCTACATTTTCAGCAGATGTTCCAAGGATCGGAACGCCCATCTTCATAAGAGATTCTGTCAGCTTGATCGCTGTCTGTCCACCGAACTGTACAACTGCTCCGTCCGGTTTTTCCAGATCTACGATACTTTCTACATCTTCCGGTGTCAGAGGCTCGAAATACAGCTTGTCAGCGATATCGAAGTCTGTACTTACTGTCTCAGGGTTGTTATTTACAATAATCGTCTCATATCCTTCTTTGGCAAATGCCCATGTACAATGTACAGAACAGAAGTCGAACTCGATACCCTGTCCGA
>ENA-OPSC01000781-OPSC01000781.1-human-gut-metagenome-genome-assembly--contig:-NODE-781-length-16051-cov-1.818205_pt1 | contig 16051 bp, 10 predicted proteins | sample MGYA00241800_ERZ501891 | MGnify/ENA primary metagenome ERZ501891 (study PRJEB25962, sample SAMEA2042407) | human gut metagenome | biome: human gut; feature: human-associated habitat; material: faeces...
AAATACAGTAAGAAATAAATTTAGTACGCTCTGCCATAGCTCCTGAAACTATTGTCGCAGCAGTTGCACAGAAAACTGCAGACAAAACAGTCACACACAATTGTATGAGAGATTGTGAGTGTACAGTTCCAAGGGTACCTGGTGATGCAACAAGAAGATTGAATGATCACATTTCGGCAAGACTGGAGCCTTATGATTTAGAGAAGGCTTTGACGTTTTCTCCAGAATATCTGTCCGGATTTTACAGGGATGACCGCCTGGTTCCGGTAATAACGCTGGTGATTCATTTTGCAAACTGCCACAGCAATGATGCGGTGACGGAAGAGATGATGAGCGATGTTCCGAAAAACGCCCGGGTTACTGAGGAAAAAACGGATATAAAGATGACAGATATCGAGTATGCATTGCTGCCAGCGTGGTTCATGACTTTTCGTTATCAGGGAATACTCTATACCGTGGCGGTGAATGGGCAGACCGGCAAGGTCGTGGGAAATGTCCCATCCAACAGATTTAAGGTTGGGGCATCCATAGCGATACTTATGACAGTGATGGTTGTGCTGTGTACATATGTATCTGTATTTGTTGGGGGACTTATGACGGATCTGTATAGGATAAGTGCAGGTGTGGATGATTCAAGTGGAGCCTTTATGGTATTTTCCGCGTATGTGGCTGGAGTTATATATAGTTTGGTGAGCTTCTGGCGTGCGATCAACAAGCTTCACAGATCAAGGATAGATATTCACAGATTCAGAAGTTATGGCACTATAGAATACGTGAAGGAAAGGCAGGATAAGACATGGGTTCGATAGTATTTTTGTATGTTGCAATAGGTATCGTGTGCGGGATATGCTTAACGGTATCCATAGTGATTTCTGCTCTTGTAAGATCCAACAATATTGGACAGAATGAGGAGAAAAAAGCGGAATACGTTGATTATACTACATTTGTGTATCATGCAAAGTATGACAGCCACAGCCCGATTAACTATTTCGATGGATATTATAAGGATTGAGTCAGATCCTTCGATATCGCACAGAAGTTTATAGAGCAATGATATGATGACAAAACCAGGGGGATTTGGTATCATATTTTTGATATATTTTCACACAGGGAAAGGAATTGGAGGTAACAGGAATGAACGAGAATCAGGATCAGCAGTTTGGTCAGCCACAGGGAGAACAGCAGGTGGCAGATCAGGCACAGACAAATCAGCAGGCGGCGGAGAACAGCCAGCCACAGGCAGATCAGCAGGCAGCGGCTTACAGCCAGCCGCAGATGAGTCAGCAGGGAGTGTACAATCAGCAAGGCTATGGCCAGCAGATGAACCAGCAGGGTGCATACAATCAGCAGGGTTACGGCCAGCAGATGAACCAGCAGGGTGCATACAACCAGCAGGGCTACGGTCAGCAGATGAACCAGCAGATGTATGGTCAGCAGGGCTACGGCCAGCCACAGATGAACCAGCAGATGTACGGCCAGCAGGGCTATGCACAGCCACAGCCGAAGAAGCCATCAGCAGCGGGCAATATGATAAATGATCTTCTCAAGAATGTGATAGGTCTTTTCAAGAGCCCTGCAGATACAGCGGGTGAGATGGTTCAGAGTGACAACATGGTTCCTGGCGGAATACTTGCAGGAGTAAATGCCATCCTCTCACTTATATTTGTAACTGTCGGATTCCTCATAATGGGATTTGACTTTGGCGATTCAATAGCAAAGGGATTCTACATGTTCTTCTTCACTATAATCGCAGCAGTCATCATGACAGCAGCGGTATTTATCGCCGGAGGAATTATATTCAAGGGTGGAATCACATTTGGAAAAGCACTTAACGCCGTTGGTGTATTTGCACTTTATGAGGCAATAGCAATGGTTGCAGGAATCATATTTGAGATCATCTCAGCACTCTTCCACAAGGTTGATTTCCTCAGCGGAATCATCGGAGGCTTTGGATACATACTCTTCCTCGGAATAAGCCTTTGCGGAATCGTGATCGCAGCTCATGCGTTATTCGATAACCTTGAGACAAATGACAACTCAAAGATATTTGCAGTTATCGCTGCTATAGTTATCTCAGTATTCCTCATCACTGTTATAGATAACATCGCAGAAAAGATATTCAGTGACAGCGCAACATGTGCAGAGCAGGTACTCAGCTACTTCAAGAACGCTGCAACAGTATTTGGTTACCGTCACTGGTAAGACATAATTTATAGATATTTTACAGGAAGCAGACAGATCTGAAAATTGACAGGTTTGTCTGCTTTTGTTAAAATATAAAGGTGTTTTGGTGTTAACTTATATAAAAGGGTGGCAAAGATATGGTAAAGGAAAGGACGGGTTATGGTAAGAAAGGTTGGTTTAACTGACAGTGTTGGTTTTGCTTGTCTGGAAGATCTACAGTTGTCGAACTCCTATATGTGGGGTACCGCAATCAGTCTGGACTATTGTGGCAGAGAGGATTGTATAAAAGGCTGGAAGTTTGGTCCATACGTCAGAGAATCATATGTTATCCATATGGTAAAGAAGGGCAAGGGTACATTTACAATTGCGGGGAAGACTTATGAACTGGGACCTGGACAGGCGTTTATCATCAGACCTGGTGAGGAGACTACTTACAGGGCTGACGATGATGATCCATGGAGCTACATGTGGGTTGGATTTCATGGCTACAGAGCTGAAGATTTTATTGAGGCGATGGGGTATGTAAAGGGCTCACCTATCATCAAGATAGAGCAGATGGATACGTGTGCAGAATGTATCAACAAGATGCTCGAATATTCCCAGATCACACGTATAAACGAGGTGAAGAGAATGAGTGCACTGATGCTTCTCTTCGCAACCATTATGGAGGATAATGCCTCCGATGCGCAGGAAGATGATAACATTGAGTATCCAAGTAAGATATATGTAAAGGCTGCTGTCGACTTCATAACAGAGAAGTACATGAACAAGATCAAGATCGATGACATTGCGGATTTCATAGGAATCAGCAGAAGTCATCTGACAGGAAGCTTCAAGAAGGAGATGGGTGTATCTCCTCAGGAGTATCTTATCAACTTCAGATTGGAGAAAGCTGCAAGTCTTCTCCGGTCATCAAAGGAACAGATCAATATAATCGCATATCAGTGTGGTTATGAGGATTCTCTTTCTTTCTCCAAAGCATTCAAGCAGAAGTTTGGAATGAGTCCTAAGTCATTCAGGAATCTTGAGGTTGAGCTTGAGACGAAGGATGCCAAGTTTGGACATGAGGCTTCGAAGCTGTAAGATATAATTGAATCAAAAAATTTGAATTAAGCAAAAGGCGGGTGTGCGATTTGCCGCACATCCGCCTTTGCTGTATTTACGATATACGGTAAAAACTACTGTCTGCCATGATATGAATTGTCAACGATAAGCTTCTTGGTCACCTTTGTGGATTCGGGATTATCCTCATCTGATTCAGATGTCTGGTCATCGCTGTGCATCCATGAAGCAGGATCGTCGTCCGTGTACTTCTTTGTGACCTCATCCAGATATGGGGTGAATGCCTTCAAAAACATGAATGATGATACATATGCTATAAGGCCAAAGCCACATACTATGAACACGAATATACCTACCATGAATACCTGAGTGCTGGATAGCAGAACATATGCAGGCAGAGTGTAGAGAACCATGATCACTATTGTAAATATGAAGTTCTTGGCCGCCAGGTAAATGGACTGCAAGAGAAGGTTCTTCAATGTGTTCTTAAATGCACTTATGACAGGGAACAGGTAAATTGCGATGAAGCATGTCAATATCATAAGCACGACACTGGTGTAGTACATGAGCTTGTTCTCCTGTGGACCACCCTTGCCAAAAAGGTTGAAATCCAGAGTGAATATAAATGATATAAGAAGGAATAGCAGCCATGAAATCGTTGACTGTTTGAAATTATCCTTGAAGCCTTTGAAGAATAATTTCACTACACCTCCATTTTCGCCTGTCCTCTGCTTCTTTAACAGAGTGAAATACATTGCGCTCATGGAAGCTCCCATGGTGACTATGGGAATACTACACAATATAAATAGAATGTTCACTATTATAATATCGCCGAGCGTTCCAAAAAATCTGGAAAACCAGCCGTCACTGCTGAAAATGTTCATAAAATTCCTCCTGATGTAAAAAGTGATAATATCGTTTGTTTAACTATAGCACAAAAAGGTATGCCAATATATAGCGAATTTTACAATTTACCATATGTATTCTACATTATACCATAAAATAGCACAAAAACAGCGAACTTAACTACTTAAAAATATACATTTGTGACAAAACCCCATGATATTTTGACATTTTTCCATGTAAAAATCTTCACCAAAATTTTATAATTCAATCATAGAAAGCACACAGAACGCCGTAAGGCGAACCGGCAGAACAGGACGCAGAATTCAGGGTATGAAAGAGAATGTGGGTGTCGTAAATCCTGCCGGTGATGTAAAAAGGAGGAAGGTTTTATGAGAAGAACAATGAAGAAAGCTGTAGCAGTAGGGCTTGCAGCAGCAACAGCATTTTCACTGTGCGCATGTGGCGGCGGTGATGGAAGCAAGGGTAGCAGTAAGGATGCACTTGAGGTGGTTATCTGGGATAACAATCAGCAGAAGGGTCTGCAGCAGATATGTGATCTCTTCACAGAAGAGACAGGAATCAAGGTTGATGTACAGGTTAAGGAGTGGGATTCATACTGGACACTTCTTGAGGCTGGAGCATCAGGTGGAGATATGCCGGATGTATTCTGGATGCACTCCAGCAACTCACAGATGTACATGAAGAACAACAAGCTCTTAAAGCTCGATGACTACATTGAGAAGAGCGATAAGGTTGATATGAGCAACTACATGTCAGAGATCACAGAGCTCTACACATATGATGGCTCATATTACGCAGTACCAAAGGATTACGATACAATCGCTCTCTGGTACAACAAGAAGATGTTTGATGATGCAGGACTTTCTTATCCAGATGAGACATGGACATGGGATGACCTCTATGATGCAGCTAAGAAGCTTACTAATGGCGATCAGTACGGTTTCTGTATGAACACATCAAACGATCAGGACACATACTACAACATGGTTTACTCAATGGGCGGTTACATCGTAAATGACGATCACACAAAGTCAGGATATGACGATGCCAACACTATCAAGGCTATGGATTATGTAGGAAAGCTCCTCAAGGATTGCTGCCCACCGGCAACAACAATGTCAGAGACAGGTACAGACGTTATGTTCCAGTCAGGTACAGTAGCAATGATCACACAGGGTTCATGGATGACAGCAGGATTCCTTGACAACGAGTATCTCGTTGAGAACTGTGACGTAGCAATTCTTCCATACGACAAGACAACAGGTATGAGAACTTCTATCTGTAACGGACTTGGATGGGCTGCATCAGCAGACACAAAGAGACCAGATGACTGTTGGAAGCTTATCGAGTGGTTAGGTTCAAAGGAGATGCAGGAGAAGCAGGCTGAGCTCGGTGTAACAATGTCAGCTTACAATAACACATCAGATAAGTGGGTTAACTGCACAGACAAGTTTAACCTCAACGCTTACCTTGATATCACAAAGGATTCAACAGTAGCAGGTGTTACAAATGAGCTCGTGCTCAGACCTTACACATACAATTCAACAGTATGGTCACAGGCAGCACAGACATTCTTCGCAGATGCATGGGCAGATCCATCAAAGATGGAGCAGTCATGTAAGGACTTCGCAGTTCAGATGAACCAGTACATCGATGAGGAAGACAAGTAATCCTACAGAGCATTTATAAGATAACATAACAGTGGGTAGGATGAAGGTCCTGCCCATTGCTTACCAGAAACAATGGGGTGTTAATTACAGTATAAATGATAAGAGGAGGGATTTTATGTCAGATAACAACAAGAAAGTTGAAGAAAAAGCGGCTGAGATAATTCAGGCTACAGAGACACAGACAGTTAAGCCGGCAGCAGCAGAAAATAAAGAGTTCAAGAAAAAGAAGTCAACAACATGGGAAAGAAACCAGCGCAAATGGGGCTGGGCATTCATCCTCCCAACAATGATAGGAATCATCGTACTTAACTTATGGCCTATAGTACAGACAATATATCAGTCATTCTGTAAGGTTGGATCATTCGGAGATTCATCATTTGCAGGATTTGCAAATTACAAGAAGATGTTTGCTGACCCTGAGGTATGGCAGTCACTTCTCAATACATTCAAGTATGCGATCATCGAGGTTCCATTCTCAATTGCAATTGCACTTATACTTGCAGTATTCCTGAATCGTAAGATGCATGGAAGAACAATATACAGAGCAATATTTTTCCTGCCAATGGTAGTTGCACCAGCAGCCGTAGCCATGGTATGGAGATGGTTATACAATTCACAGTTCGGTCTGTTAAACCACATCCTTGGTGCAAAGATCGAGTGGATATCCAATCCAAAGATCGCATGGATCTCAGTTGCGATCATCGGTGTTTGGTCGATTATAGGTTACAACATGGTTCTGTTCCTTGCAGGACTTCAGGAGATACCTAAGGATTACTACGAGGCAGCAGATATTGACGGAGCATCAGGAGTAAGATCATTCTTCAAGATCACTCTTCCACTTCTCTCCCCTACAGTATTCTTCGTACTCGTAACAAGAGTAATCGGAGCACTTCAGGTATTCGACCTTGTATACATGGTAATGGATATTTCCAATCCGGCCCTCAAGAAGACAGAATCCATCGTATATCTGTTCTACCAGTACTCATTCCAGAATGGTAACAAGGGTTATGGATCAGCAATAGTAGTTCTTCTTCTCGCAGTCATCATGGTACTTACAGTATTCCAGATGATCGGTCAGAAGAAGTGGGTTCATTATAACTAGGAAGGGGGAATCGATATGACAAGAGGCGTACAGTTTAAGAGAAGAATGCAGAGATTATTGATTCACCTCATTCTGATCATATTCTCAATCATTATGATAGTGCCATTTGTATGGATGACACTCACAGCATTTAAGACAGTAACAGAGGCAACTTCGGTAAGTCCATTCGTAATATTCCCATCACAGTGGCGTACAGACGCGTTCACTACTGTTTGGAATAACATGAACTTCCTTGTTCTCTACAAGAACACATTACTGCTCATATTCTTCAGAGTTGTGTGTGCATGTCTCACAGCAACACTCGCAGGATATGCATTTGCAAGACTTAAGTTCAAGGGCAGAGACTTTATGTTCTCCCTGATACTTTTCCAGATGATGATTCCTTCACAGATATTCATCATCCCACAGTTCCTGATGATCAGTAAGATGGGCATGACAAATACAATGTTTGCTCTGGTATTCCCGGGAATTGTAACAGCGTTCGGTACTTTCCTGCTCAAGCAGGCTTACATGGGACTTCCTGGAGATCTCGAGGAGGCAGCGAGACTTGACGGATGTAACATTCCAAAGACATTCGTGTTTGTTATGGCTCCGCTTGCAAGATCATCGATGGTTGCCCTCGGTATATTCACAGCAGTGTTCGCATTCAAGGATCTGATGTGGCCACTGGTTGTAAACAGCAGTGCAAACAAGATGCCGCTCTCAGCAGCTCTTGCAACAATGCAGGGACAGTATCAGTCCAATTATCCACAGCTGATGGCTGCATCTCTTATATCATGTATACCAATGATCGTTATATACCTGATATTCCAGAAGCAGTTCGTAGAAGGTATTGCAACATCAGGTGGAAAGCTCTAAAGAAGATATTATATATGACCACAGGGTGACGTCGGTTACTGACGCCACCCTTGTGAAATATATCGTAAATACGAAGTATTTACGATGCTGCAGACGCCGCGCGAAGCGCCTCTCATGCGTCTGTTTCAAAATATATCGTAAGTGCGAAACAAAAGGAGGACGTCTATGAAAAAGCCGATAATCACAGAAGAAGAAAAACAGAAGATAAAAGAGATGGACTCCATACGCAAAAAAATAGGATATATCTGGGATTATTACAAGCTTTGGATAATCGGTGCGGTCGTTCTCGTGGGACTTGTAGTGTATTTCACTGTTGTGTTTGCAACGAGGGAGGACAAGCCGATACTGGATGTCGTCCTTGTGAACAACTACGATGATGTTTCAGAGGACTGCAGGCTGACACAGGGATTTGTGTCGTATGTAGGGGAAGAAAATCTCCCGGGAAGGGTTACATTTGACAACAATGCATTTTTTAATCTGGCAAATAACTCAGATTATAAGAACAGTTACTATATGAAGGTGCTGGCATACCTTGAGGCGGACACTGCTCAGGCAGTCTTGTGCCAGTATGACAATCTCATAGGTCTGGCGAAGAGCGGCAGACTTGCAGACCTGTCGGATGAGAAGGTCGGCGATATATATGATAAGTATAAGGATAGGATAATTTATTACGAGGATGAAGAGGGGAAGAAGATACCTGTCGGAATAGATGTATCTGAAGGATACAAGGCGGCAGGACTTACTGAGTACACAGATGGCAAGGCATATATTGGATTGTCAGCATATGCGGCGGATTATGGATATGTGGAGAAATTTGTGGACTACATGGTGGAACTTGGAATACAATCCGGCGGAGCCGGTTGTAGATAAATTATGAGGAAAGACCAGTCAAATGAAATTTGGCTGTAGAGAAACTGGAGATCACGAAAAGGAGGACTTGGGCATGGCAATATTGATAAATGAAGAGAAAAAGCTTTTCACATTGAACACCAAAAATACTACATATCAGATGAAGGTGATCGACTATGGGTATCTGGCTCATCTGTATTATGGCAAGAAAATGGACGGGGATATGTCATATGTCATAACTCATTACGATAGAGGATTCTCAGGCAATCCTTATGAAGCACAGGAGCACAGAGAATTCTCTCTGGACAACATTCCACTGGAATATAGCTGCTACGGCAACGGAGATTTCAGGACTCCGGCATTCAACATAAAGGACATAGAGGGAATACATGGATGTGATCTCAGATATGTTTCATATGAGGTGATGGACAGTAAGTATAGTCTCAAGGGACTTCCTGCTGCTTACACAAATGACGGCGAGAAGGGTGAGACCCTTAAGATCGTTCTTCAGGATCCTCAGGTGGGAGTGGAGGTTGATCTTCTGTATGGAATTATAGAGGATAAGGATCTGATCACAAGATCAGCTATAGTCAGAAATATAAGCGATGCGGATATATTTGTGGCAAAGGCATCAAGTGTGAGCCTGGATTTTGTGACAGGTGATTATGATCTCATCCACTTCCACGGAAGACATGCTATGGAGCGCATGTATGAGAGAGAAGCTATAAATCATGGTGTGAAGAAGATCGGAAGCACAAGGGGTACATCAAGCCATCAGCACAGCCCATTTGTGGTTATAGCAGGCAAGGATGCGAATGAAGATGCGGGCGACTGCTACGGAATCTCATTTCTCTACAGCGGAAGCTTCAACTGTGAGGTTGAGAAGGATCAGACAGATCAGGTGAGACTCAATATGGGTGTTCAGGATGAGATGTTTGAGTATGTGATCTATCCTGAGAGCGAGTTTGTGGCACCTGAGGTAGTTATGGTTTATTCACCTGATGGATTTGCTGACATGTCACATAAGATGCATGACGTTGTGAGATACAATATCTGCCGCGGCGAGTACAAGACAAAGAGGAGACCTATTCTCATCAACAGTTGGGAGGCGGTATACTTTGATTTCAATGGCGATGATATTGTAAACATAGCAAAGCAGGCTTCAGAGCTCGGCGTTGAGATGCTGGTTCTGGATGACGGCTGGTTCGGTGTTAGAAATGATGACAAGTCAGGTCTCGGCGACTGGTTTGTAAATGAGGATAAGATGGGCGGCCCTATGGCTGATGTTGTGAAAAGAGTGAAGGCTCTCGGCATGAAGTTCGGTATCTGGATCGAGCCTGAGATGGTATCCGAGAAGAGCGAGCTTTTCAAGGAGCATCCGGATTATGCATTTGTGATCCCTGGAAGAAAGCCTGTCATGGGAAGAAGCCAGCTCAATCTGGACTTCTCAAGAAAAGAGGTCGTAAACTGTATATTTAATCAGCTGACAGCGGTGCTTGACAAGATAGATGTTGATTATATAAAGATGGATATGAACAGAAGCATCTTAAATGTATACTCCATGACTGAGGGAATCCAGAACAATGGAACTATCCTCTACAAGTATGTACTCGGTGTATATGACTTCATGGAGAGACTTCAGGCAAGATATCCAAAGATGTTCATCGAGGGTTGCAGCGGTGGCGGTGGAAGATTTGACGCCGGAATGATGTATTACACACCTCAGATCTGGTGCAGTGATGACACAGATGCCATCTGCAGACTTGACATACAGTATGGAACTTCATTTGGCTATCCTATATCGGTGGTTGGTTCACACGTATCAGCGGTTCCAAATCATCAGACAGGCAGGACAACTCCATTCAATACAAGAGCCGTTGTTGCCATGGCAGGAAGCTTTGGCTACGAGCTTGATCTGAACAAGGTCAGCGATGAGGAGAAGGAAGAGGTAAAGGCTCAGGTAGAAAACTACAAGAAGTACTGGGATCTTCTTCATAATGGACTTTACTACAGACTGACGGATGCGGATAAGAGCAAAGGTGTGGCTGCATGGTCATTTGTGGCAAGGGATAAGTCAGAGACCCTTGTCAATATCGTGACGGTGGAGAGCTTCTGCAATGCCCCTGTACCTTTTGTCAGAGTAAAGGGACTTGATGTGGATGCCACATATGTTGACGAGGAGACCGGCGCAGAGTACAGCGGACAGGGACTTGACCAGATAGGACTTCCTGTACCACTCAAGTTCGGCGAGTACAATGCTTACCAGATCCACCTGGTTAGAAAGTAAAATTGCATAAGTGATATTGTGTTATTTATACATAAATATTAATTATATTGTATTAAATTACAGCTTCATGATAATATGAGGCTGTAATTTTTTGTGCTTATATATTCGGCATAAATGTGCTGAATATGTATGGGAGAAAAAGGGAGGTTACATATGAAATTGAAGGGGATAATGGCTGCGGCTGTAACTGTAGCCATGGTGTCGTCGTGCATTCATATACCGATGACGACTGCACAGGCACAGACTTTACTGTCAAATATGACAGCGTATGCCGTACAGATGAATGAAGCTGAGATATCAGCAGCTACAGAGGATATTTCAGAGCTTGAGGGTGACTATGGGGTTGTGAACATAGTTAATGGCAAGGAGAGTAAAATATCATTTGTCACGGATGAGACAGGATATTATGAGATAATATTGCAGGGAAGCCAGTCACGGCTGATGCTTCAGGAGACCTTGTATAACAGTAAGAGTAAGCGCCTTGCTACAGGTAAAAAGGATGGCAGTGGATGCTGCAGGCTGGTATACAAGTGCACTGCGGGGGAGAAATACATTCTTGGGTCTAAGTATGCCCGTTCTTATACAGTTTCCGAAAGTGCAAATATAAGCGTGAGAAAGCTTCCGGATGTGGCGGCAATAAAAATGGTGCCGGATAATACAACGATACTGGAGGGAACACCAGACTCCATAACATCGGCGTACGCAACGGTAACCTATTCCGGTGGAAAGGTGCGCAGTTCAGGTATCAGCGGCTCAGACTGTAAGATAGATGGAGTTACATACAGTCTGTGGGTGAAGGATTCCAAGGGAAGTTATTATTATGAGGGCGATGAAGGGGATATGGTATCGTATGCGGATGCGGAAAAACTTCCGGCCGGTACGTATACTGTTCAGCTTACAGATAAAATGGATAGTGAGCCGAACCAGTCGACCAAGATATACGATTCGTACACTGCAAAGGTGCAGACTCCTGCTGAATATTTTGTAGGAAAAAGGAATATCAGTGAGACGGATACCTACGCATATGATACCAGGGTGGACGGTTACGAGTATTACAGATTTATACCATCTGCAACTGCTGACTTTGTGTTTGAAGTAGATAAATCATCAACTGCATTTATAGATGTATATGATTCGGACATGGCGGTGGTTGAGACCGATAATGACAGGTATTCATTTGTCAAGGGAAAGACCTATTATGTCAGACTTTCAGGAACAACGGATGATGACAATGAAACATTGAATGAGGTCAGGCTCAAGGCAAAGAAGTATGCGGCACCTTCAGGGGTGACATTGAAGCTGGCAAAGAGCGAATGGGCAGCCGGAACGCCGATAAGCTTCATGAATGGTGCGAGCAGTACAATAAAGTATAATGATAAGTCCACGGAAAGCATAGATCTGACCGGTGGAAGTGGATACAGTAATGGAAACAGATATACAGTATATTATTCGTCATCTGATGATAACTGGAAAGAGTACGAATATGAAAAAGGTGTAAATTTTTCAGAGGGCGAGTACAAAGTAGCTGTGGGATATAATGCGGCTGAGGAAGATCAGGAGCTGCTCGGCACGGCAGTGCTTAAGGTAGTGTCCATAGACAAGCTGAGCGCAGGACAGCTCTCCGAAGGTGACAACAATGTGAGTGTCGGAACGGATGAGTATGACAAGGCCTATTACAGTTTTGTCATGCCATTTGACGGAAGTGTGGTAATAGAAAGCGACAGTCCTTATTGTGTATATGAGTCCGGTGATGAGGGCCCGGTAGAGGTTACAGGAAAACTTACTGGAGGCAGCACTTATTACGTAGGCTTGTATAATGAGTTATCTACTTCCAAGACAAATGTGAGACTGAGCTTTATTCCGAAAGTGACAGATATGATTGCTGTTCCCGAGAACACAGATTTCATCAGAATGGGCAGCTACGATAAGGATATCAGCAGTTATGTAGATGGAACCAGAGTAAAGATCTCGTATGCTGACGGAAAAACAGAGGAGCTGGTGTTTGACGATTCGGACAGTGTGGAAACCTCCAGAGGAGACGAGGTACGTGCTGAGATAGTTACAGATATGGAAAATGAGTGCCCTGTCGGAGCGGCACAGATTAGGATATACACACTGTATAGTGAGGACTCTTATGCATATGACATAGAGATAAAGGATATAGAGGATGTTGCTGCCGGAAGTCTTGCGGAGGGATCTAACCAGGTAAGTCTGTCGGAGAATGGCAGTGCATATTATACGTTTATGCCTTCGACATCCGCTAGGTATACATTTGCCCCAGTGGGCGGTATGGAGATCTACAGCAAAATTGACGCTGATGATGAGACAATGTATGATCTGAAGAAACTTAGTGTATCGGATGGCGAGGCTGCACTTGCGAGCGGCAATACATACTATATCTGTCTCGATGGCGGAGTAGAGGACAAGTGGGGAGATACGCAGACCAGTTGGAGCATGAATGTGACAAGGGGAGAAACTTTGTCAAATTCAAAGATCAGTTCATGGAAGCTGAGAGATAACAGAACCTATGAATTCCTTCCAGATATGAAATTATCAGGTATCAAAAACCTTCTGGATAGAGAGACTCTCCAGTTTGTATATGATGATGGCAGTGTAAAAGAGGCCAGTGTCGGTGACAGCGAGGGTAATGAGCTGATCACGAGTACATGGTACAGATATAACGAGAAAACTGGAAAGTATGTCGAGATCGCAGGCTTTGGCAGCAGGGTTGATACTGGCAGATACATGGTTGAACTTGCAATCGCTGGTGCGGATGGCATGGATACGGTTGAGATACCATTTGCAGTGAAGACTGCACAGAGCATGAGCCTTGGAACATGGAACAGCTCAAAGACGCTTGATATTTCAGGCGACAGATATGTGCATATATATAAGGTAAGTGCCCAGGCGGGTTCGTATGTGGTATCCGCAGATGAGAAGATCGATGGCATCAGGATTTTGGATGCAAATGGAACAGAGATAACGACTAACAACGTGGCTTATTCATCTGATGGATTTGGCAGTGTGGGATTTGACACAGCAGGCGGGGATCTGTATGTATGTGTGTATCCGGGAAAAAATGTAAATAAATGCGGCGTGACAATGAAGGAGATCGTCAAGGCTGTAAGCGTAAGCACAACCGTTTCTAAGACTGAATATCTGAGGGAATTTGATGAGCTTAAGGGTAGCATAAAAACCGTTGTCACATATTCTGATGGAAGCACCAGAACATTTGACGCGGATGACGATGATACAAGCTATACGATCACGAAAAACGGCAGGGTGAGCAGCTATTTAAGCATCGACACGATAACAGAACAGACCGGATCATATGAGATAATACCTTCCATATGGGGAATGGCTGACGATTGTGAAGTTCAGGGAGCATCATTTGACGTCGTGGATCTGAATGTGGATGATCTGGAGTACCTGATATCAGGTGAGCCTGCGGTGCTTTCAGGTGTTGAGAACACTGGGGATGTAAAGCTGTACAGATTTGATATTGCGTCAGATGGAGTGGTATCCCTTCAGAGACAGGGCTTTGAGCTTAAGGGTATATATACCATTGAGGATGATGGCAGCTTTTCAGATACATATAGCAGTGGAGATGCTTTCTCTCTGAAAAAGGGAAGCTATATTATAGCACTCTATGCGAGAGAGAAAGATGATCAGATAACATTTACATATCACGATTCGTATGTGACAGGTAATGGAAAAATAACACCGGGTCAGAAGACAACAGCGGATATAAGCTATGACGGAGAGGGCATCGAGTATGAATTTATCCCAACGGAGACCGGAGAGTACAGATTTACGGTGGACAGCGGAGATAATACAGTATACACCAGAATCTATGCTGATGGGGTTCTGGAAAAGACATACTCACGGAACGGCGGACAACTCATTATAGACAGGACATTTGAGGCGAACCGCAGTTATACATTCAGGATCAGCCTTGCGTCGCAGCAGACAGGAAGCGTGACGATCACTCCTGAGAAGGTGGAGGCAGAGGTAGAGAACGAGTACGATATCTCCGCTGTGAGCATATCAGGATGCAAGGTGAAGAAGACAGAGGACGGATACAGTGTAACCGGAGATATAGAGATAACATATGCAAATAATGAGAGCCAGAAGACACCATTTGTCAGCGGAAGATGGACTGATGCATATGGAAATATCATTCAGGGAATCATGTCTGTTGTGGAAAATGACACATACACAGATGTGACTCTGGATCTCAGATATAAGAATACGGGTTCATCAGAATGGGTGTATGCCGAGTCAAAGACCCAGAAGTTTGGGGATGGAGATGACGAGGGATGGATCATAACCAAGATTCCGACATGTACTGAGAACGGAGAGAAGACAAGGTATATTGAGGATGAGGATATATATGAGACCGAGGTGATCCCTGCTACAGGACACAGTTTCACAAAGTATGAGTCAGATGGAAATGCCACATGTTCGCAGAAGGGAACCAAGACGGCAAAATGTGACAATAACTGCGGAGAAAAGGATACTATCATAGACGATGAGACCACAGTTCCTCACGATTATCAGACGGTGTGGATGGTTAAGAAAAAGGCATCACAGACCAGTGACGGATATAAGGCGCATGTGTGCAAAAACTGCAAGTCAGCCAGCAAGGAAACTCAGAGTATATACAGGATAAAGAGTATCAGGCTTGCATACAGCGCTGTTGAGTATGATGGTACAGCTAAGAAGCCTGCGGTAGAGGTCAAAGACTCAAAGGGCAGAAAGGTTGCCGCAGGAAATTACAGCGTTTCATATTCAAATAACAAGAATATCGGCAAGGCCAAAGTTGTCATCAAATTCAAGGGTGACTATGAAGGGGAGAAGACACTCACATTTGACATCAAGATGGGTGTGAGAAAAGTTGAGTCCATTGACAACACAGCAAATGGAATAAAGTTGAGCTGGAAGAAGTATAAAGCGGCATCGGGATATGTTGTTTACAGAGGAGTAAATGGAAAAGCATATACGATAGCAGGTGTTGTTCAGAATCCGGAGACAACATCGTTCGTGGACGTCACAGCTAAAAATGTGGGTGTAAAGTATACATATAAGATAAGAACTTATAAGACATTTGGCGATGTGACATACAATTCGGCATTTGGCGGCGAGAAGACAGGAAGTTATGTACCTGCCGTG
>ENA-OPSC01000801-OPSC01000801.1-human-gut-metagenome-genome-assembly--contig:-NODE-801-length-15827-cov-2.044002_pt1 | contig 15827 bp, 17 predicted proteins | sample MGYA00241800_ERZ501891 | MGnify/ENA primary metagenome ERZ501891 (study PRJEB25962, sample SAMEA2042407) | human gut metagenome | biome: human gut; feature: human-associated habitat; material: faeces...
ATAACTCGCTTATGGAAGTCCAAAATGACTTCCATATCGCTCAGACAATACACCATGTCGGCTGCGAATCGGTCAAAAATAATGATAAAACGCTAATCGTTGTGGACGGGAACTATTTGATTGTTATGATATCTTACATACTTGAAGTTTATTGGAAAGAACTATTGAATAATAAAATGTGTTGGTTATATCACAACTGTTTCCCTAAAACTAATACTGTCCTCTTTAATGTATTATTTTATGAATCATATTTTTTACTATTTTAAATATAGCTGTATATAGTACCACTCCAATAACTACTGTGATAAGTTGTATAATTAAATCTGGTATTAACATTGCTTCCACCTCTATTTAGCTTCTTCTGCTTCCCAGATAATGATGTTTCCTTCATCTTTACCGGAGTGTTCTTTTTTTAGTTCCCTGACTTGTTGCTTTGTTACTTTTCCTTTGGCTTTGTCTTTGATCGTTACGCCTTGGTATTTGTTTGTTGTGACTGTGTCTTCTTTCTGCTTGGCGGAGTTGGTTTTGTTTTGTCCGTAAGTTGTGCCTGCGCTGTATAGTGCAGCTGTTAGGCATACCCCTGCAAGTAGTATTGATAATTTCTTTTTCATGTGTTATTCTCCTTAATGTTTTATTTTGTGTATACGTCAGTATCTCATATTTTTTGCGAAATACCAATACTCTTATATTACAATTTTATACTATATAATCATCCATAAATACATTCTAATTCACAAAAATCTGTGATATAAATTAATAAAAGTTTATTTTACTTTCTTATCTATATTATATTTCAAATATTTACTCGGAATTGAAAATATAATATTTACTTCTTTTAATTTTGTATTTGTTATTTTTCGGTATTCTATCTGTTTTCTTTTATGTCTATAAAATTTCACTCTATATTCTCTCGTATTTGTACCTTTTGTTGTTGGTCCTGTATATTTTGTACTCTTTGTATATTTTGCGGTCATGCTTGATGCTAATCCTTGTGTAATAGACCCTACTTCAAGTGCTACCCCACTTTCTATTTTGTATTTAGAACTTTTCGTAATTTCTTTTGTCAATACTACCGTTTCACCTTTTGCAACACTAAGTACGAATTTATCCCCAGATTTTGGACTATATTCTTTTCCATATTTTTGAGCACTTCCATTTTCATCTATATTTGTCTGCCCAAAAACTGATAATCCACTTGTAACCTTCGCATATCCATTTTTATTGACTCATATATATTCAACACGCTTAAAAAAGCCAAATAAAAAATCCGACCCAAGGAAGTCTGGTCAGATTTTCTAGCTTTGTTATGTTTTGTTTTTGTTTTATGTTAGTTAGTCTTAACTAACTGTTATTATAATATCCTATCCTGGATGTTTTGTCTACCTTTATTTTTGAGAAACTTTCTCAATACCAAGGATCTTTTCTGCCTTTGCTACAGCTTCTTCGCTTGGCGGATTTACGCCTTCTAATGGGTATTTTATCCCTAATTTTTCCCATTTAAAGAGTCCAAGTGTATGGTATGGCAAGATTTCTACTCTCTTAACTGTTTTTAGTCCATCGATAAAATGTTTTAAGTCTGCTAGTCCTTTTTCATCGTCTGTTAAATCTGGCACTAGCACGTGACGGATCCACAGATCTACTCCGAGGTCTGAGATTTCCTGTGCCATTGCTAAAATATTACTGTTTGGACAGCCTGTCAATTTCTTATGTTTTTCCTCGTCCATTTCTTTTAAGTCTAGAATGACAAGGTCAGTGTATTTCATTAATTCTAACCATTTGCTGTGAAATGGTTCTTCTTTTGTATATGGATTAGCAGAGGTATCAAGTGCAGTATGGATTCCTTCTCGTTTTGCCAATTTAAAAAATTCGATCAAGAACTCGATCTGTAGAAGGGGTTCTCCACCGCTGACTGTAATTCCTCCATCACTTCCCCAGTACATGCGGTAACGCAAAGCCCTCTTTAAGAGGGCTTCTGCCTGCCAGTCTTCACCGCAGTTTTCCTGCCAAGTCTCCGGATTGTGACAATATTTGCATCTCATCCGGCAGCCTTGCATGAAAGCGATAAACCGCACACCTGGACCATCCACGAGACCAAAAGTCTCGATGGAATGGATTTTTCCGGTTATTTTTTCATTCATAGTTTTATTCCACTAATTACATTGTTGCATGGCATGTTCTGGAAATAACGTCCATCTGCTGTTCTCTTGTTAAGTCGATGAACTTAACTGCATATCCAGATACACGGATCGTAAAGTTTGCATATTCTTCTTTTTCAGGATGTTCCATCGCATCGATCAGTTTTTCTTTACCAAATACGTTTACATTTAAGTGGTGAGCTCCCTGATCAAAGTATCCATCCATAACATTTACAAGATTGTTGATCCTTTCGCCTTCTTCATGTCCTAATGCATCTGGGTTGATCGTCTGTGTATTAGAAATACCATCTAATGCCCATTCATATGGAAGTTTAGCTACAGAGTTTAAGGATGCTAATAATCCATTCTGTTCTGCTCCATAACTTGGGTTTGCTCCTGGTGCTAAAGGTTCTCCTGCTTTTCTACCATCTGGCATTGTTCCTGTTGCTTTTCCGTATACAACGTTAGATGTGATCGTAAGGATAGATGTTGTAGGCTCAGAGTTTCGATATGTGTGATGTTTTTTGATCTTAGCTAAGAATGTTCTTAACAGCCATACTGCGATATCATCAGCTCTGTCATCATCGTTTCCGTATTTAGGGAAGTCTCCTTCGATTTCATAGTCTACAACTAATCCATCTTCATCACGGATCGCTTTTACTTTTGCATATTTGATCGCACTTAAAGAGTCAACTGCATGAGAGAATCCTGCGATTCCTGTTGCAAATGTTCTTTCAAGTTCTGTATCCATTAATGCTAATTCCGCTGCTTCATAGTAATATTTGTCATGCATATACTGGATCAAGTTTAATGTGTTCACATAAAGATCTACTAACCAGTCCATCATAACATCATATTTCTCCATAACTTCGTCATAGTCTAAATATTCAGACATGATTGGTTTGTAAGAAGGTCCTACCTGCTGTTTTGACTTGCAGTCCACACCACCGTTGATTGCATATAATAAGCATTTTGCAAGGTTTGCTCTTGCGCCAAAGAACTGCATTTCCTTACCAGTCTTAGTTGCAGATACACAGCAGCAGATCGCATAATCATCTCCCCATACTGGTTTCATAACATCATCATTTTCGTACTGGATAGAACTTGTACGGATAGAGATATCAGCTGCATATTTCTTGAAGTTTTCTGGAAGATCAGAAGAATATAATACCGTGATGTTTGGTTCTGGAGATGGTCCCATGTTCTCTAATGTATGTAAGAAACGGAAGTCAGTCTTTGTAACCATGGAACGGCCATCAACTCCGATACCAGCAAGGTCAAGTGTTGCCCATACTGGATCTCCTGAGAATAACTGGTTGTAAGAAGGAATTCTTGCGAATTTTACCATTCTGAACTTCATTGTTAAATGATCGATCATTTCCTGAGCTTCTTCTTCTGTGATGATTCCTTTGTCGAGGTCACGCTGGATATAGATATCAAGGAATGTAGCGACACGTCCGATACTCATGGCAGCTCCATTCTGAGTTTTGATCGCTGCTAAGTATCCAAAGTACATCCACTGGATTGCTTCTTTTGCAGTTTTCGCTGGTCTTGAAATGTCAAATCCATAGATCTTAGCCATTTCTTTCATACCTTTTAATGCTTTTTTCTGTTCTGCGATCTCTTCACGAAGACGGATCACATCATCTGTCATCACACCGCATCCACAGTTTGCAAAATCATTTTCTTTTTCTTCTAATAAGTAGTCAATTCCGTATAAAGCAACACGACGATAATCACCTACAATACGACCACGTCCATAAGTATCTGGAAGCCCTGTGATGATCTTGTTATGTCTTGCTTTTTTCATTTCTGGTGTGTATGCATCGAAAACAGCTGTGTTATGAGTCTTTGAATATTTTGTAAAGATTTCATGTAATCTTTCGCTTGGTTCATAACCATAGTTACGACAAGATTCTTCTGCCATTTTGATACCGCCATATGGCATAAATGCACGTTTTAATGGCTTGTCTGTCTGAAGACCAACGATCTGTTCTAAATCTTTTGTTTCTTCACTGATATAACCAGGTCCATGAGAAGTTAAAGAAGATACGATATCTGTATCCATGTCAAGAACTCCACCTTTTTTTCGTTCTTCTTTCTGAAGTCCCTGTAAGATACCCCATAGCTTATCTGTTGCTTCTGTAGATCCTGCAAGGAAGCTTTCGTCTCCATCATAAGGTGTGTAGTTTTCCTGGATGAAATCTCTTGTATTGATTTCTTCCTTCCAGATTCTACCTTTAAATCCTTCCCATTCTTCAAACTGTTTCATTTTGAAAACTCCTCCATTTCTTTTGGATTAAAATTATTATAAAAACTCCTTTGGTTAGCTCTATCTAACTCAATTACATTATAGCAAAAATAAAATTGAATACAATATACTTAACCGATAAACTTTCTCGTTAAATAAATAACAACTCCTGTTTTTCATATTTTTTTGCATACAAAAACAGTATATGGTCCAAAAAATTATACTTCAGACCATATACTGTTTTTTCATGTTCAATGACTATATAAAGAAACTTTTTAGTGATGGAATAATCTGATTCCTGTAAATGCCATTGCCATGTTGTACTTATTACAGCAGTCAATAACAGCAGCATCTCTTACAGATCCACCTGGCTGTGCGATGTATTTTACACCACTCTTATGTGCTCTCTCGATGTTATCGAAGAATGGGAAGAATGCATCAGATCCCAATGTAACATCTGTTAATTTATCTAACCATTCTCTCTTTTCTTCCTTTGTAAAGACCTCTGGCTTCTCAGTGAAGATGTTTTCCCATGCTCCGTCTGCTAAAACATCCATGTATTCATCTCCAATGTAAAGATCGATCGCATTATCTCTGTCTGCACGTCCGATTCCATCCTTGAACTGAAGTCCAAGTACCTTCGGATTCTGACGTAACCACCAGTTATCTGCCTTCTGTCCGGCAAGACGTGTACAGTGGATTCTTGACTGCTGTCCGGCACCGATTCCGATTGCCTGTCCATCTTTTACATAACATACAGAGTTGGACTGTGTATATTTCAATGTGATCATGGAAATAGCAAGATCGATCTTCGCTGCATCCGGGATCTCTTTCACATCTGTCACAACATTTGAGAAGAAATCTTTATCGATATTCAGTTCATTTCTTCCCTGCTCAAATGTAATTCCGAATACTTCCTTGTGCTCTAACGGTGCAGGCACATAATCCGGATCGATCTGAATAATATTGTAATTTCCTTTTTTCTTCTGTTTCAGAAGTTCAAGTGCCTCCGGCTCATATCCCGGTGCGATCACTCCATCAGATACCTCTCTCTTGATCAGGCGCGCTGTATCAACGTCACAGACGTCAGACAGAGAAATAAAGTCACCGAAAGAAGACATACGGTCTGCGCCACGCGCTCTTGCATAAGCACATGCAAGTGGAGAGAGCTCTCCAAGATCATCTACCCAGTAAATCTTCGCCAGTGTCTCTGACAATGGAAGACCAACAGCTGCTCCGGCTGGTGATACATGCTTGAATGAAGTTGCAGCCGGAAGTCCTGTTGCTTTCTTCAGTTCTGATACCAGCTGCCATCCATTGAACGCATCCAGGAAGTTAATATATCCTGGACGTCCGCTGAGCACCTTGATTGGAAGCTCTCTGTCGTCGTTCATGTAAATTCTTGAAGGTTTCTGATTCGGGTTACATCCGTATTTCAATTCTAATTCTTTCATCTGTCTTTACGCTCCTTATTTGTTCTTATTCACGATCTTTGTCTCATAGTTACCTGTCTCGATATCAATGTAACGGACAAATAATGACACTTTATTTTCCTCATTCAGGCTGTTCCACAGAAGGTCTGCAAACTCTTCCATGTTGTCCAGCACCTCTACCAGCTTCGGTTCTCCCTCAAAGCTTGGAAGCGGGTTGCCATCATGCATATAAGTGTGAATAAAATGAGCTTCACCAGCTGCCGGATTCTCGTATGCAAAAGTATATCTGTTGCAACTGTCCGGGTTTCCGTTATTGCTCTTCAGGATTGACATTGCATAATTGAAATTGCCATTCTCAATATGCATCACACCAGAAATACGTGGTGTGTAGTTCGGACCATCCGGCTCGAATTCTCTAGAACGAAGAGACTGCTCAAAAGTAAGCTGCTTATCCATTCCTTCATAAATCGTATCTGTCTGATCCCCGTTTGTTACGATTGTCTTATTCCCCAATACTCTGACCGGTGCGTAAATAATCAGACTTGGGTCTGTAAGCTTCGATGGATCAAATGCCTGTGTACGGATTCCCTCTCCGTCCTCTACAAACACGCGGTTTCTACTGTTCTCACTGCGTCCCATAATAAAATAGGCAGTGACAGCCTTCTTTCCATCCGGGCTTTTACCAATAATAATTCCTCTTCCTGGATAAGAGTTACTCTTAAGTTCCTGCTCAATCGACAGCATCTTCATTGTTGTTCTCCTTTCGGTACGTTCGCTTTCTTGACAATCTACTAGAAAAAAACGAAAAACTTCTCCTAAAATAATAGATTCAGGAGAAGTATATCATGCACATGCTTTTTTCGCAAGTCCAGGCCCGGCAGCTATTGAATGAAAAATCCTGATTTTCCGTAGCTTCGGACCTCTTTCTATTAAATTCTAGTAACTATTCACTCTTTTTGATCAATTCTGTCATCTCACCTGCCGGAATTCCAAGAACATAATTCATTTCACTCGAAAGCGCATGTTCCAGAAGCATCTGATATTTCTTATCCATGCTTGTCATGCTGCCTCTTCGTTTCGTTCGGCTATACAATGTCTTCAGCACTTTGACCCAGTTCTCAGGACAGAAGCTTGAAATACAATCCTTGTATTCCTGTTCTCTGTACTTTTCATTCTTTACATTCAGTATACCAACCTCTGCAAGATTATCCAGCAGTTCCTTCGCTTTCTGCTCACTTACCGGACGACGGATGTTCTTATCGTCATCAATCGGAACATACGCCTTATCTCTCTGATTGTCTATGGATTGTAATGTATAATAATCTTTCTTGCCATCCACAAATGAAAAATCCAGTTTTCCTACTTCTTCTACCTTGTACACTCCTCTGCACTTATATACAACTGCGTCTCCTCTGCTGAGCATTTTCAAAACCTCCTGTTCTTTTTATTTACACTGTTGTTGTCCACAATGTACTGCCCTTTTTATAACAGACTCTACGTGTGTAGTATAACATTTTTTCAGTATTATTTTAAGAGATTTTTAAATTTTCAAACATTTTCGTGATTATTGCATAATTCACATGCAGCTCTATTTGTGCAATTTTTAGAATACTTTTGTTGTCCACTGGCTCATATCCCACACTTCATCAACCACGTCCTGATAAAATTCAGGTTCGTGGCAGATCAGAAGGATACTTCCCTTGTACTCCTGTAACGCCTGCTTGAGAGAATCCTTTGCATCCACATCAAGATGATTCGTCGGCTCGTCAAGGAGAAGGAAATTTGTATCTCTGTTTAACAACTTACAGAGACGCACCTTTGCCTGCTCTCCACCGCTGAGTACACGCACCTGACTTTCGATATGCTTCGTTGTAAGTCCGCATTTTGCAAGCGCGGAACGCACCTGATACTGTGTATAAGAAGGAAATTCCTGCCACAATTCCTCAATACAACTATTACGGTTTTCTCCTTTTACTTCCTGCTCAAAATAACCAAGTTCAAGGTTATCACCAAGTTCAACACTTCCTGATAAAGAAGGAATCAATCCAAGAATACTCTTTAGCAATGTGGTTTTTCCAATTCCATTTGTTCCAACAAGTGCGATTTTCTGTCCACGTTCCATAGAGAAATTCAACGGTTTAGATAATGGTTCATCATATCCTGTCACAAGATCCTTCGTCTCAAAAAGCATCTTACCAGGAGTTCTTCCATATTTGAAATGGAATTCCGGCTTTGGTCTTTCTGCCGCAAGCTCGATCACATCCATCTTATCCAGCTTTTTCTGACGGGACATCGCCATATTTCTTGTAGACACACGAGCTTTATTTCTTGCAACGAAATCCTTCAGCTCGCTGATTTCCTGCTGCTGACGACGGTAAGCCGCTTCCAACTGTGCTTTCTTCACCGCATAAACTTCCTGGAAATGATCATAATCGCCCACATAACGGTTCAATTCCTGATTTTCCATATGATAAATAATATTCACGACTTCATTTAAGAACGGAATATCATGTGAAATAAGGATAAATGCATTCTCGTAGTCCAGAAGATAACGCTTCAGCCATGCAATATGCTCCTCATCCAGATAGTTTGTCGGCTCGTCAAGAAGCAGGATATCCGGCTTCTCAAGGAGAAGTTTCGCAAGAAGCACTTTCGTTCTCTGTCCACCACTTAAGTCTGTCACATCTCTGTCCAATCCAAGATCAAGTAATCCAAGTGCACGCGCAACCTCTTCTACCTTCGCATCAATCGTATAGAAATCATGCAGTGTCAGTTCATCCTGGATCGTACCAAGTTCTTCCATCAACGCATTCATTTCTTCCTCATCTGCTGTTCCAAGCATATCACAGATTTCATTCATTCTCTGCTCCTTCTGAAGGAGTGGATCAAATGCAGATTTCAGAGCCTGACGGATCGTCATTCCTTTCTCAAGAACTGCATGCTGATCCAGATAACCTGCATGCACATTCTTTGACCACTCAACCTTCCCCTCATCCGGTAACATTTTCCCTGTAACAATACTCATAAAGGTGGATTTTCCTTCTCCGTTGGCCCCGACAAGACCAATATGCTCTCCTTTCAGAAGTCGGAATGACACATCATTGAAGATTGCACGGTCTCCAAATCCATGTGTCAGGTGTTCTACATTTAATATGCTCATATCGCTCTCCAATCGTATTCTTATTCCTGATGACTCTCCAGCCATTTCACCGCACACTGTGCCAGACATGCCACACCGATCGGGCAGACATCTTCATTAAACTGTACCTTCGGATTGTGTGCCGGATAAGTTCCCCGCTCATCCGTATAACCTGCTGAGAGATACATAAATGTACTCGGAACTTTTTCTGCGATCACTGCAAAATCTTCCGATGCACTTGCACTCACATCCGGAACTGGAGTAAGGCCCGGAATATCCATCTCTTTCATATATCCAATCATTTCGTCCGTCAATGCCGGATTGCAGATCAGCGGCGGAACTTCGGAGATCATCTCGATTTCCACACTTCCATTATATACATCTGCGGTCTTCTCTGCCACTTCTTTCATTCGGCGAACAAGAAGTTCGCGCTCTTTCGTATTGTTTGTACGGATCGTTCCCTGAAGAACTGCTGTCTCTGGGATAATATTTGCCGCCTCGCCGGCCTTAAACTGTCCAATTGTCAGAACGCATGCGTGCGCCGGGTCAGTCTCTCTTGCAATCAACTCCTGCAATGCAAGATGAATGTGTACTCCGATATTAATCGGATCCACACCCGCATGAGGATAGGCTCCGTGAGAACCTTTCCCTTTGACCGTGATTTTAAATCCATCAACAGAATACATCATTGTGCCTTTATCATTATACATAAAAAGTCCGACCGGCATCTTTCCCGGAGATACATGATACGCAAGTGCTGCATCTACCTTCGGATTCTCAAGAATCCCATGCTCAATCATATTCTTACTTCCCTGAAATGTCTCTTCCGCCGGCTGGAACATGAATTTCACAGTTCCTTTCAACTTGCTTTCCTGTTCTTTTAAGATTCTTGCCGCACTCAAAAGCATTGCTGCATGAAAATCATGTCCACAAGTATGTGCTGTTTTTCCTGTTGGACAGGCAAATGCTTCACCACTTTCCTCCGGCATCGGAAGTCCATCCATATCTGCACGCAGGAGAAGAACCCTACCGACATTTCCAAGCGTTGCCGTAACTCCCTCTCCGCATTCAACCGGATCCAGACCATACTCTTTCAACTTATCCATCACATAAGCTTTCGTCTTCGGAAGCTCAAGTCCTGTCTCTGCATTCTGATGAATGTATCTTCTGTCTGCTACTGTTTCGTCTTTTAATTCAAGTGCTCTCTTGTAGAAATCCATCGTGATTGCCTCCTTGTGATAAATATAATTTTCTGCGTCCATTTTCCCAGGCGCTTTTGTGATTATAACACTATTTTGATGCTTATGCACTAAAAGAATACGCCCCAGATCTGCAACTGCTTTTTTGCATTTTTTAACTATGCTAACCACTGGACAGGCGTCTGCATCAACAAATATTTACATCGTCATTTCCACACTTTCCATCTATATATGGCTAATAACAGAATCCGGATCATTTTTATCGAAACAAACCTTGTCTCCTTCATTGATATTGTTTTTATAAAGCAGGGCATCCTCTACTTTCACTCTCAATTCTTCTCTAGATGAATCTATAAGTGTAACCACTGCCATGACTGGACTTCCTTCAGCTCGTTCTTCGCAACCAAAATCTAAATCTTCATCGATTCTCTTTACTGTATAAATCATGATAATTTATCCTTTACCTTTCTTATTTCCACGTTTTCCAGACATCCGGCTGATAACCAAGTGTTGATTGTTTTCCATTTCTTACAACCGGCGTTTTAATCACCTGCGGATTTTCAAGCACCTTTTCCAGCTTATCTTCATCTGCAATATACTTAATGAGAGCAAGAAGATCTTTGTCTTTTCCTTCCCAGTTGATCATATTTTCTAATCCACCATTCACCTGAGCAACTGAATTGAATTCACCCTTACTCATACCTTTTTCTTTCATATCAATGAACTGGAATTTGATTCCACGTTCTTTGAAAAACCGCTCTGCTTTCTTGGTGTTATTGCATTTCTTAGTTCCAAAAATCTGTATGTTCATTTCATTTTCCTCGTATCTTTATATTGTCAATATTTGTTTATTATTACACTTCCTTATAATACAAACAAATATTCTGATATGTCCCATCTTTCATACGGAATCCATTCGGTACAGTTCCAATCTGCACAAATCCTAATCTCTCGTACAAATGACGTGCGTGAACATTATTTTCTACCACTGCATTGAACTGCAGGATTTTGAAATCATGCAGCTTTGCCTGTACAAGGCAGTCACTTACGAGTTTCTCACCGATATGCTTTCCACGGCAAGTTGAATCCACTGCATAACTTGCATTTGCAAGGTGACCACAGCGGCCAATGTTATTCGGATGCAAGATATAAAGTCCTACAATTTTCCCGTCGTTATCTGCAACGCCACAATAAATCTGTGATGCAAAGAATTCTGCCCCTGTCTTATCATCCAGGAACTCTTCCTGTGGAAATGCTTCACCATCTTCTACTACTTCATTCCAAATACAAACCATCTCGGAAATGTCTTTTTCTGTGTACTTTCTAATTATCATAATATCATTCTCCTCTTCTAGTCTAGCTTTATTGTACTGTTGAATTTTTACTTTTCCGATATTCTGTTGGAGTCATTTTATAATTCTTTTTAAATACTCTACAAAAATAATCTACATTATGGAACCCTGTCTCGTAAGAAATCGTATTGATTTTTTTCTCTGTATTTTTAATCAACAATGCTGCCTTCTTCAGCCGGTAACCAATCAAATAATTAATCGGAGTGATATGTAAAAATCTATTAAAAAGATTCAACACCGTACTTTTACTAATATTAGCATAACAGGCAATTTCTTCCAAAGAAATATCTTCTGCATAATTCTGGTGCAAAAACTGCATCATAAGCTGCAAACGTGCCTGAGCTGATCCGGAATCGTCCACTTGCTCTTCCATACACGTTTTGTCAATATTTTCATAAATGATCAGCCATAATTTCTGCATTAGAACTGATGTAAGCAGCTCACCATCAACTTCTCTATCCTGTGCGGAAAATATTTGCTTCATAATTTCTAATGCCTCTCCTTGCCATAAATTCTCCCCGTTTAAGATCAAGTATGACAACGATGATGAAACAATCGGTTGAATATATTTTTGATAGATCAAACTATTTTCCGGCGCAAGAAAGGACGGCATACAAAGAAAATTCGGGATGACCGTTTCATCACTGGAATAAAATCTGTGCAAAATCTTTGAATTTATAAAAATACCATTCCCTTCCGATAGTGTAAACATTGATTCACCAACACATACCGTCATGTTTCCGGATTCAACATATACAAATTCCCATTCTGTATGCCAATGCCAGTCAATGCAATGAAAATCAAATTGTGATAACTTTTCAAAATAGCATTTAAACGGATAACTGTCCGTCCCATGTTTTGCTGATTCCATTAAATTCTCATCTGTTACAATTTTATTTTGTTCCATATCTTTCCTCACAACAACCTTTTTATTGGATTTACGATATAATACAATATTTATGCAATATAAGTCAATGTTTTTTCTTGTTATCTAATATATAATACGGTATAAAAAAAACAAAGGAGTTTTCTGTTATGCCAGATTATCAAAAAACAAAAGTGGCATGTTATCTGGGATTCGTCACTCAGGCGATATCCGCAAATTTCGCACCACTATTATTTTTAAAATTTCACAATGATTATGATATTTCATTGGGTAACATTGCTTTAATATCTACATTCTTTTTCTTCACACAGCTTTTAGTCGACTTATTTTGTGCGAAGTTTGTAGATCGAATCGGTTATCGTGTATGTATCGTAACTTCTGAAATATGCGCTGCTGCCGGATTAGTTGGACTTGCATTTCTTCCTGATCTGTTACCGAATCCTTTTACCGGAATTATTATAAGTGTAATTATCTATGCTGTGGGGAGTGGATTGATCGAAGTTCTCTGCAGTCCTATCATCGAAGCATGCCCGTTTAAAAATAAAGAAGCAACTATGAGCCTGCTTCACTCCTTTTACTGTTGGGGTGCGGCAGCCACCATACTGATTTCGAGCTTATTTTTCTTCCTGTTCGGGATGAATAGTTGGAAATGGCTGGCAGTCATGTGGGCACTTATTCCGGCGATTAATATATATAATTTCGCAACTTGTCCGATAGAACATTTAGTACGTGACGGAAATGGAATGGGCGTCAGACAGTTATTCCGAACTCCTGTTGTCTGGCTGGCAATCTGCCTGATGATTTGTTCAGGAGCATCTGAATTGGCTATGGCACAATGGGCATCAGCCTATGCCGAAGCTGCACTGGGACTTTCTAAAACTTTTGGGGATTTGATTGGACCTTGCATGTTTGCAATTACAATGGGAATAAGTCGCCTGATTTTTGGAAAATATGGTGAAAAAATGGATTTGATGAAGTTTATGACAGGTTCCGGAATCCTCTGTGTGATCTGTTATCTTTTAACCACCTTATCATCGAATCCGGTAATCGGGTTAACCGGTTGTATTGTATGTGGATTTTCGGTTGGAATCATGTGGCCTGGAACGATCAGTATTACATCTAAAAAAATGCCGGCTGGTGGAACCGCAATGTTTGCGTTGCTCGCCATGGCCGGCGATTTAGGAGGCAGCATTGGACCTGGTATTGTAGGTTATGTTACCCAGAATTCTGATAATAATATCCGTGTTGGAATGGGGATAGGTCTTATCTTTCCACTTGGTCTCTTAATCATGTTATTTATTCTTTGCAAGGGGAAGAAGACGCAGGAATCACTTCATACAGTTTAATTTCAGTTGAAGTTGAATTTTTTATCCTAACCTCAATCGATTCTTTCTCTACATAATTTATACTCTCTAGATGGAACGCATCACCTTGCACTCGTATGGTCTCAACGTTCCATCTACTTTTCCATCAGAGTAATTCCCAAGCAACAATTCATATGAATCCCACTCACTCTGCCATACAACTTTATTTTCTTCCTCACATAAATTGCACAGCACAACAAGTTTTGTTCCTTCTAATTCTCTTACATAGCCGATCACGCCTTCGCTTTCTTCATCTAAAAACTGAATGGTTCCATTTGCAATAACCGGCAGTTTTTTTCTTAACTGAATCAATTTTTTATAGAAATTCAGGATAGTATCTAGCCTCTTTCTGTATTTTCTTTCACGCTTCGCGCTCTTCATCAGACTTGAAGTTATCTTACTTCGCTTTGAACTCTATCCACTCGTTATCTATAAGGACAACTACCCTGTCATCCTCAACAACTGCATAAGGTGTTCCTAAATCTCTGTTGAAATTGGCTTCGCCATCTTTTTGAGGTATGCCGTTTTCTGCATAAGAAGTAGTATATTGAATAACACTCTCGTCCACTTCAACAGGAACAGCATGATCAGTGGAATAGTAGTTAGTACCATTTACCATTATAGTTGCAGGGTAGTCACCACTATCTGATTTTCCACACCTTGCCAAAGTAAGAATACAAACTAATGTCAAAGCTGATGCAATTAACTTTTTCATACAATCACCTCGCTATTCACTTTTACTATTTCCGTAATAATATTGCCAATAAAACAATTAGAACTAATATAATTATCAAAAAAATAAACCTTATTTGACCGTGAAATCCTAATCCGATCCACTGCAATACTATTATTAACACAAAAACTAATAACGCCCAGTAATTTCTTTTCATGCAAATCCCTCCCTTAATGTCGTAACGGCTTGCCTTGGAAATCAAAAACGCATCTTGGGATCTCTTAATTCCTCGTTCTCTATACCGTCCAATGCAATTTCAACAATATGATCAGAGCCAACTCCATTCTCCAGTAAATATTGTAAACAGCAAAAAGGATTTTCCGCATCTGCACTTTTTTTAGTAATGATATTCTGTCATAAAACAAAATACGTTTCAATATTCATTCCTTGTTTATGCGTATGTGCGTATTTTTATGTAATGCACTAATAAAAATATGAAGCAGGCTGCACTTTCTCCTCTATATCAAGTGCATCTGCAAGCATCCTTGACTGAATATCAACTGTTTTCTTAAGCGCCTGAAGACGCTTTTCATTGATTGCATAGCCTTGCAAAATAAACTGTTTAAGGACATTATTTGCCCATTTTCTGAAAGCTATACCTCTTTTAGAATCAACTCGATATCCGACAGACAAAATCATATCCAAATTATAAATTTTGGGTTTTCGTCCCCCTGTACTTCTGTCGGAAAAACCGACAGAAGTCTCATCCAATCATTTTCTTCATTCTATCACAGCATCTTATTATTCCGCCATCAATTTTTCAAACCAGGTACCCTTGACAATAATAAACTGGTCTGCGCCTTTCCATTCTTGCAGCATTTCATCCATCCCGAGCAAACTCGGACTTTGGCCCGTCACAATAATCGAGTAGGAGGGAGCATATCAAAGCGACAGCCCCATAGGTATCTTTTCAGTTTTATCATTTATTTTCGATTTCACATCATATCCGCAATTAATGATAGTTCATTTGTTGAGGAATACTCCAAACCATTCTTTGTAGTTCGTCCATATTCACTAAATAAATACAAGTTCTTTTTTGCCCTAGAACAAAGAACATAAAGAAGTTTACGCTCTACAGTGTCTATCACCGAAAAGTGTCCTATATTTAACGCTCACCTATATTTTTAGATATTTTTGTTGCAAACCGAATAAGTTTCACCACATTTCATCAAGATTTAAGGGTAAAGAAAAACCCCAGAACCGAAGTTCTGAGGTTTGTAATCTCTTTGAATTGTATTTCTCTTGCGAGATAATTATCTCTTTGAGAACTGTGGTGCTCTACGAGCTGCTTTGAGACCTGGTTTCTTACGCTCTTTCATACGTGGGTCACGAGTC
>ENA-OPSC01000806-OPSC01000806.1-human-gut-metagenome-genome-assembly--contig:-NODE-806-length-15807-cov-2.272473_pt1 | contig 15807 bp, 15 predicted proteins | sample MGYA00241800_ERZ501891 | MGnify/ENA primary metagenome ERZ501891 (study PRJEB25962, sample SAMEA2042407) | human gut metagenome | biome: human gut; feature: human-associated habitat; material: faeces...
TACGCCACACCGACGAAATGCGTAGCATTTTGGAGGTTGGCTCTGAACAGTTACATTATTTGCAGCTTTAATAAAAATATACTTTTCGTTTTCATTATCTTGACAAGTAATAAATCCCGTACTAAAATAAATACATAAGCAAAACCGAAACGTTTCGGTTTTGAAAATAAGGAGGACGATACGATGCCATTAGTTACATCAGAAAAGATGCTTTTAGACGCAAAGAAGGATGGATACGCAGTAGGCGCATTCAATGTAGAGAATATGGAGATGGTTAAAGCAGTCATCGCTGCAGCGGAGGAGCTGAACGCACCGGTGATGCTTCAGACAACACCTTCTACTGTAAAGTACGGAACATTGGAGACATTTGCAGGAATCGTGAAAGCAGAAGCTGCGAAAACAAAGATCCCGGTATGTCTGCATCTGGATCATGGCAATAGCTTTGAACTTGCAGTTCAGGCAATGAAAGCTGGTTACACATCTGTTATGATCGACGGTTCCCACGAAGATTTTGAAAATAATATCGCAGTGACGAAGAAGGTTGTAGATGTAGCAAATGCATTTGGTATTCCGGTAGAAGCTGAACTTGGTAAAGTTGGAGGAAAGGAAGACGACCTTGAGGCTGATGCTGATACGAACACAGATCCGCAGGAAGCGAAAGAATTCGTAGAGCGCACAGGAGTTTCCTCTCTTGCAGTAGCGATTGGAACAGCGCACGGCTTTTATGTAGGAACCCCGGTTCTTGACAAGCCAAGAGTAAGCGCAATCAAAGAAGTTGTAGATGTTCCGCTCGTGCTTCATGGAGCTTCCGGACTGAGTGAAGAAGACGTAAGAGAATGTGTAGAGCGTGGAATGTGTAAAGTCAACTTTGCAACTGAGCTTCGTGTTGCATACACAGATGCCGTGAAGAAACTGCTTGAAGAGAAGCCGGAGACATTCGATCCGAAGAAACTCGGTGTTGTTGCAATGGAAGCTGTAAAAGAACAGGTGATCGCACGCATGAAGATGTGCGGATGTGATGGAAAAGCAAAATAAAACAAGTGATAGCTTACAAGATACAGAATAAGGAAATAAGTTTATGGGTGCAACGATGAAAGACATTGCCCGAGAGACAGGGCTCGGACTTGCAACAATTTCTTCTTATCTAAATGGAGGAAATGTGCGTGAGAAAAACAGAATCAAGATCGAAGAGGCAATTGAGAAGCTTCATTTTGAGGTAAATGAAGTTGCAAGAGGATTAAAGACAAACCGAACGAAGACCATCGGAATCATCTTACCCGAGTTGAACAACATTTTCTTTTCAGAGATCATTACAGCAGCGGAAGATTTATTAAGAAGTCATGGGTATGCGACGATGATCTGTGACTGCAGATCCGATGTGAAGCGAGAAGAAGAGGCAGCAGAATTCCTTCTTCACAGAAGAGTGGATGGCTTGATCATGATGCCAACCGGAGCAGAGAAGAAAGTATTTGATAGATTTAGAAAATCCGGAAGACCGGTTGTACTGATCGACCGAAGGATGGAGAACGGAGATTGCGACTGTGTTCTTGTAGATAATGAAGGAGCAGCGCAGAACGCAGTGAAACGGCTGATGAAAAAAGGGCATAAGAAGATTGGTATGATAACAGGACCGGATAATGTGTATACAGCAAGGGAACGTCAACGAGGATATGAGCTTGCGATACAAGAATCATCCAAAGCTAGATCAGCACAACAATCAGATTTAAAAGGCAAAACAGATAGAACAGATACAAAACTTCTGGCAGATGGTAACTACACGATTGCCGGCGGAGCGAATGCGATGCGCAAGCTTTACGAAGACAATCCGGATATGACAGCAGTCTTTATCTCCAACTACGAGATGACAGTCGGAGCAATGATGGAGATCAATGACCTTGGTATCAAAGTTCCGGAACAGCTGTCTGTGATAGGATTTGATAACATGGATTTTGCAAGAGCTGTAGTACCAAGATTGACAATCGTGACACAGCCAACGGAAGAGATTGGACAAGCGGCAGCAAATCTGTTATTGAGTCATCTCGAAGATAAGGATGAAACACCAGATAAAACATCAGACAAAATAGAAACAACAGAGACAATCTGGCTGAAAACCGGATTCGTAGAAGGAGAATCAGTGGCGGACATTTCATAAAGAGGAGGAGACCATGGGAGAATATTTATTAGGAATAGATATCGGAACCAGTGCCTGCAAGATTGCAGTCTTTGCAAAAGACGGAACCGTCAAGGCAACCGGAACCGGTGATTATCAGGTTTATTACCCACATCCTGGATGGGCAGAACAGAATCCGGAAGAATGGTGGGAAGCAGTTTGCGATGCAATCCCAAGGGTACTCGTAAAAGGAAATATTTCCCCGGAAGAGATTAAAGGAATCGGAATTGATGGACAGAGCTGGTCTGCGATCGCAGTCGATAAAGATGGAAATGTACTTACGAACACCCCAATCTGGATGGACACAAGAGCCACAGATATCTGTGAAGAATTCAATGAAAAGATTGGGAAAGACAAGATCTTCGAGCTTTGCGGCAACTCTTTGCAGCCATCTTATACAACTGCAAAGATCATCTGGTATCAGAGAAATCTGCCGGAAGTCTATGCAAAGACTTATAAGATCCTTCAATCCAACAGTTATATTGCATACAAACTGACCGGTGTGATGACACAGGATCTTTCTCAGGGATATGGCCTTCACTGCTTCGATATGAGAACAGGAACCTGGAATAAAGAGATGTGTCAGGAATTTGGATTTTCTTCTGAACTATTGCCGGAACTTCATGCCTGTCATGAAGTGATCGGTGAGGTAAATGAGAAAGCTGCGAAAGAAAGCGGACTGGCGGAAGGAACACCGGTCGTGGCCGGAGGACTCGATGCAGCATGTGGAACTCTCGGCGCAGGAGTGATCCACAGCGGAGAGACACAGGAACAAGGTGGACAGGCAGGTGGAATGAGTATCTGTACCGACCAGTATCGTGCTGATGAGCGGTTGATTCTTGGATTTCATGTCGTGCCGGATTGCTGGCTCTTACAAGGCGGAACAACCGGAGGCGGCGGAGTGATGCGCTGGCTTGAGCGGGAGTTCGGAGCGTACGAAAGAGAAGAAGGAAAACGTCAGGGAAAAAGCTCACTGGATTTATTTAATGAAGAGGCGGCAGCAGTAGCACCGGGAAGTGACGGAGTGATCTTCCTCCCATATATGTCCGGTGAGAGAACTCCGATCTGGGATCCAAACGCAAAAGGTGTTTACTACGGATTAGATTTCAGTAAGACAAAAGGACATTTCATCCGTGCGGCAATGGAAGGAACAGCATATGCATTGAAGCATAACCTTGATGTTGCGGAAGAAGCCGGAGCGAAAGTAGAAGTCCTGCGTGCGATGGGCGGATCAGCAAACTCCTTGTTGTGGACACAGATCAAGTCTGACATCACAGGAAAACCAATTGTTGTTCCATCCTCTGACACAGCAACAACACTCGGTGCAGTGATTCTTGCCGGAGTCGGAATCGGAATGTACAAAGACTTTGACGAGGCAGTGAATCTTACTATTGAAGAGAAGCGTTCCCACGAACCGAATAATGAAAACAGAAAAGTTTACGATAAAAATTACGAAACATATATAGAACTTTATAAACAATTAAAGGAAACTATGGCGAAAAACCATGAATAAGAAATAAATTAACAAAAGATCAAAAAAGGAGGATCTTGAAAATGAAAGCAGCAGTTGTATGTGCCAACGAAGACGTACAGTATCTTGATTACGAAGAACCGACACCGGGACCGGGCGAAGTTAAGGTCAAAGTAAAATGTTCCGGTATCTGCGGATCTGATATTCCACGAGTACTTCATAACGGAGTTCATTTCTATCCAATCGTACTTGGACATGAGTTCTCAGGAGATGTTGTAGAAGTAGGTGAAGGTGTAACAAAAGTTAAGGTTGGAGATCACGTATCCGGTGCACCGTTGAAACCATGTATGAAATGTGATGACTGTCAGAACGGAAACTTCTCTCTGTGCAAACATTACAGCTTTATTGGTTCCAGAGAGCAGGGATCCAATGCCGATTATGTAGTGATCCCAGAGCAAAATGCAGTTGTATATGATCCAAGCATTCCGTATGAACAGGCGGCCATGTTTGAGCCTGCCACTGTAGCTATCCACGGTGTATTCCAGAATGATTATCAGGGCGGACAGTATGTTGCAGTACTCGGCGGCGGAACGATCGGAATGTTTACAATGCAGTGGTGCAAGATCTTCGGATCAAAGAAAGTTGTAGTTTTCGACATCAGTGATGAGAGACTTGAACTTGCGAAACGTCTTGGAGCTGACGAAGTTGTCAACACAACGAAAGAGAATTTTATGGAAGAGGCAATGGCGATCACAGGCGGCAAAGGATACGGATTTGTATTCGAGACAGCCGGACAGGTTCCGACTATGCATATGGCCTTTGAGCTTGCAGGAAACAAATCCCATGTATGCTTTATCGGAACACCGCATGTGAATCTTGAGTTCACACCGGCAATGTGGGAGAACATGAACCGTAAAGAGTTCAAACTGACAGGATCCTGGATGTCCTACAGCGCACCGTTCCCAGGCAAGGAGTGGGATCTGACAGCACATTACTTTGCGACAGGACAGCTGAAATTCGACAAAGGATTTATTTACAAAATGGTTCCGATGAGTCAGGCACAGGAAGCATTCCAGATGTTTAAGACACCGGGACTTGTACAGGGGAAAGTAATGCTTGTAAACGAAGATTAATCAGAGAGGGGGACAAGAGCTTTGATGTGTCAAAGCTCTGTACCGAATATGATACTTACAGTAACATTAAATGCAGCAATCGACAAAAGATATGTTGTGGAAGGCTATCAGGTCGGTGAAGTCAACCGTGTGAAAGAATGTGCGTATACGCCAGGCGGAAAAGGATTAAATGTATCCAAGCCGGCGTCTATCGCAGGAGCGGAAGTGGTCGCGACAGGATTTGTCGGGGGTCATGCAGGAAATTATATCGAAGACGCACTGAAACCATTTGGAATCACGAGCGAATTCTATCATCTGGAAGAAGAGAGCCGATCCTGTATCAATATCTGGGATGAAGTCAATCACGTGCAGACAGAATTTCTTGAGCCGGGATTCACGGTATCTGAGGAAGAATTTAAGGGATTCGAAAAACATTTCACAGAACTGGTGAAGAAAGCAGATGTTGTTGCTATGTCAGGAAGTGTTCCAAAAGGACTTGACGGAACAGCTTATCAGCGTCTTGTAAGAATCTGCAAAGAGGCAGGAAAGAAAGTCATCCTTGATACAAGTGGAAAACTGCTTGAGATGGGAATCGAGGCAAAGCCGACAATGATCAAGCCGAACATCGATGAGATCCGTATGTTGACAGGAAAAAGCTGCGATAACTTCCAGGATATGGTAGACGCGGCAAAACAGATTCATGCAGATGGAGTCGAGATCGTAGCAGTGTCACTCGGTGGAGACGGTTCCTTTGTCGTATGTGACGACGGAATCTTTCGCGCACGTGTGCCGAAGATCGATGCGGTAAACACAGTAGGATGCGGAGATTCCATGATCGCCGGGTTCGCTCTTGGACTTAGCGAGGGACTTTCTGTAGAAGAGACATTGAAGAAAGCAAGCGCAATCTCTGCGGCAGCAGCGCTCAGAGAAGAAACAGGATTCTTCGTAAAAGAAGATATGGAAAAGATCTATCCACAGGTGGAGATTGAGAAGATCGGTTAGATTAGATAAAAGGAGAATTATCATGGGTGAATTTATTAATCCGGCAGATGTGCCAAAAGTAAAATTCTACACAGGTGATGAAGCACCATGTATCGGAATGGGAACCTTTGGTTCCGACAGATTTACAGCAGATCAGATTGCTGAAGCAGTAGACGGAGCAATCAAAAGCGGATACCGCATGTTCGATTGTGCCGCATGCTACGGAAATGAACCGGAGATCGGTAAAGTATTTAAAAATGCATTTGATGAGGGAATCGTAGAACGTAAAGATCTCTTTATTATGACAAAAGTATGGAATGATATGCACGAACATGTCGAAGAAGCTTGCAAGAAAAGTATCGCAGATCTCCAGTGTGATTATGTGGATATGTATTATATTCACTGGCCATTCCCGAATTACCATGCACCAAAATGCGATGTAGAGTCAAGAAATCCGGATTCTAAACCATTCAGTGTGGAAGAATTCATGAATACATACAGACAGTGTGAAAAACTCGTTGAAGACGGACTGACAAGATTCATCGGAATCTCCAATATGACGATTCCGAAACTCGAAGCAGTACTTCCATTGATGAAGATCAAACCGGTTGCCTGTGAGCTCGAGATCCATCCTTGCTTCCAGCAACAGGAACTTTACGATTACCTCGTAGCACACGATATCCAGCCGGTAGGTTACATGCCAATCGGTTCTCCGATGAGACCGGAGAGAGATATGTGTCCGGAAGATGTAGCAGATCTGCAGACTCCGGTTATGCAGGAGATTGCGAAGGCTCATAACTGTCACCCGGCGATCATTGCACTGAAATGGGCAAGACAGAGAGGCGAGATTGCAATTCCGTTCTCACTTCACAATTATGTAAGCAACTTAAAAGCAATGACAGAAGATCCGCTGACAGAAGAAGAGATGGCGAAGATCGCAACACTCGAAAAAGGAAACCGCCTTGTAAAAGGACAGGTGTTCTTGTGGCATGGAGCAAAAGACTGGCATGATCTCTGGGATGAAGATGGAGAAATCGTGACATTGTAAAAAATGAGATAAAATGATGTTGAGAGATACAGTTCTTGTAGGAAGTTGAGACTTTTACAGGAGCTGTATTTTATTAGAAAAAAGGATCGGATTTTCTGCGTGAAATAAAAAAGTTGACATGCACACATTTTTATGATAATATATCGCTCGTAACATTTTTGTAATAAATGTAATAAAAATGAAAATAATGCATAGTATTAATAAAGAATAGCAATTAAATGGTAAAAATTATGCAACAAAATTGTTAGGAGGGTATATGAAATTTAATAAAAATAAAAGGATGTTTCTGGCGATGTATACAGCAATGATGAGTGCGGTCATGCTGACGGGATTTGCAAGTTCCACGGAAGCACAGGAGCAGAGTGCTGTAGAATCAGAAGTGTCAACGGAGCCATCGGATCAGGAAGAAACTTTAGATGACACGCAGTCTGCCGGGGATGTAGGTACTGACTGGTGTGTATCAAGGGAAGTGATCGATGTACAGTCAGGGATGATCGAGAATGTGAAGATCGCGGCAGTTGAAGCGAAGATTGCTTATGAAGCAAAGCTGGAAGAAGAGAGACGCGCGGCGGAAGAAGCAGAACGGATCGCCAGAGAGAAGGCGGAGGCAGAAGCGGCAGCAGCGGCAGAAGCAGAGGCTGCACAGCAGGCAGAAAAAGAACTGCTGGCATCCCTGATCTTCTGTGAAGCGGGAAACCAGCCGTATGAAGGACAGGTTGCGGTTGGAGCGGTTGTAATGAACCGTATCAAGAGTTCCTCTTATCCGGATACGATGGAAGAAGTAATCTACCAGTCCGGTCAGTTCTCACCGGCAATGTCCGGATGGCTTGACCGCGTAAGAGCAAACCAGGGCTATACAGAGGCTGCGATGCAGGCGGCAGAAGATGCGCTTGCAGGAAGCAATCCGATTGGAGATTGTCTGTATTTCAGTGTAGGCGGTTACGGAACACGGATCGGAGATCACTTATTTCATTAGAATGCCCCACTCACAGTATCTGATCAAACAGAGTTGATCAGATACTGTGGAATCCTTTTCCGATAATCTCACTTGTATTAGAGATCAGAATAAACGCCTTTGGATCAGTAATCTTGATGAAATTACGCAGGCAGACAGCCTGGGTACGGTTGAGCGCAGTCAGGACAATCGCTTTGTCCTGACCGGAATAAGCACCCGTTGCGTGAAAGATGCTGGCACTGCGGTTCAGCTCATGAACGATGAAATCACAGATCGGTTCCGGGTCGTCACATACAACATTAAAATATTTGGACAAATTAAAGTTCTCGATAAAGGTGTCTACCATGAAAGAACGAATCGTAAGTCCGAGCAAAGAATATAATCCAGTTTTGATATCGAAGATAAAGAATCCGGCAATAGTGATCAACAGATCAGAAAGCATAAGAGCCGGTCCGATATTGAAGCTGGAATATTTTTTTAAAATCATAGCAATAATATCTGTACCGCCACTGGAACTGCCAATGTTGAACAAAATGGCAGAGCCAAGAGCAGGAAGTGCAATCGCAAAACAAAGCTCCAGCATCGGCTGGTCTGTCAAAGGAGCTTTCATCGGGCAGACACGCTCCAGAAAAGAAAGCGTTACCGAGAGCAGAATACTGCAATAAGCTGTCTTAGCTGCGAATTTCTTACCAAGAACAATCATTCCAATCACCAGAAGTGTCATACTGGCAACAAAGTTGAAATCACCGGCTGTCATAAGTCCTGTCTTGGCAATAAGAACAGCAAGACCGGTGATACCGCCGAAGGTAAAGTTATTCGTGAACTTGAAAAAGTAGGTACCAATCGCCATGATCAGTGTGCTGACTGTCAGTAAAAGAAAATGCTTCCCCTTGTCTAACATAAATAAATTCCTCCCCAAAAGAAAATGATAGCTTTTGTGTGCAACATCCAATCTAAAAATCTGTCACAAATGTTTGCACATATGATTGTAAGCGCTGAAAAGTGAAAAGTCAACGCATGAAGTTATTCCAAAAAGGAAATACTGAAATTAAGCAAAGTACGAAAAACAGCATACAAAAAAAGAAAGAAAAGCAACGAAAAGGAGGTTTTGGAGTGTGGAACCAGAAGTTAGAAATAAGCTGGATCTTGCAATAGAAATCCGTGACGTTTATGCAAGAGAGATCCTTGATTTCGCCGGAAATCCGGCTATTGAAGTGGAAGTGCTGGCAGGAGGAGAAATCATAGGAAAAGCGTCTATGGCAGGGAAAAATTATAGTAAAAAAGAGCAGACAGAAAAACGGCAGGTGCACATTGAAGAAAAAATTGAACTGCTTAACAGTCAGATTGCACCGGAAATAATCGGTGAAAATGTATTTGAACAAAGAAAGATTGATACAATTCTGAAAGAAAACGGAAATGAACAGACATCCTTTGCAATATCACTTGCAGTGGCGCGAGCAGCAGCGGCTGCAGAAAAGATTCCGCTTTACAGGTATCTTGGAGGCGTACGTGCGGTACATCCAAGTATGCCGCAGCTGATCAGAAAAGAAGAAATTGAGATAGAAAAGATAAAAGAAATTAAGATAGACGAGAGTACAGTTCTTACGAAACTGTTCGAAAGAATACTGAAAGAACAGAATGAAGGGAATAAAATGATTCTCAGTCAGGAAACAGCAGGAACAGAAGACAGCTTCCTGGTAGATCTTGCAGTTGCAGCGAATATTACGATGATCTTGGTTGAAAACAGAGAAAGCGCTTATTATACAGTACTGAACAATCGATTGTTACAACTGGAAGAGAAGATCAGTGGATGAGGCAATCTCAAGAGATCAGTGAGAAATAAATAATGGGAGCATAGCTCCCAATTATTTAGCGACTTTATTTTATACTCTCTAAATACATTTCTGTCAGTTCAACAGCATCTGCAATACACTGAGAACATGGGACAACTTTCCCCTTTCCAGAGACTCCCTTTAGGTCACGACAATAATAGGTTCCGTTCTTTTGACGGAATTTTTCTGCAAATTCTTTTGTTTTCTTATAGGTATCTGCTTTTGTAGCTTTTCCATTTTCAAGATTTCCAATGCTGTTGTCCATTCCGATAACCATCATCATACCGGTTACAGCTCCGCACATGTCCATCATGCCCATGCCAAATCCGAATCCCTCAGAGATTTTAAACATTGTTTCCTGGTCTACACCAAATTCCTCACAGAAAGAACAGGCTACAGCCTGTGCACAGTTATACCCTTTGTCATGTAGTTCTAATGCTTTTTCAACTTTTGTACTCATTTTTTTCTCCTTGTGTTTAGAAATTCCAACTTATTTCTTTGATTTCAAATTGTTTTTATTATAACGCTCTTTTCTATTTATGACAATTAGTATTACGGATTTCAACAGAGGAAGGTGATGCTTTGAATGATTTCTGAATATCACCCTTCATATTATTGTGTAAAAAGCTTGTATTGGCAGGAAGATATGTGTATTTTTATATTATATGATGACACCAGGATTGTGGGAGTGCATTGCACGAAACAATCCGTAGGTATCATAGTTGGAGGCGTGTATGAGAATAGGAATTATAGAAGATGACAATTTGTTGAGAAAAGCATTGGATACATCTTTGAAAAATCAAGGTTATACAACGATTCTTGCTAGTTCGAGAAAAGAAGCAATTAAAAATATAGATAGTTCTGTAGATTTGTTGATTGTAGATATTGGATTACCGGATGGAGATGGAATAAATCTATATCAGGAACTTCAAAAAAACGGAAGAATTCCAGCTATTTTTTTGACTGCAAAAGATGACGAAAAAGATATGTTAAAAGCGTTTGATACAGGAGCAGATGATTATGTGGTTAAACCATTTTCAATAAAAGTATTGTTAAAGCGTATTGAAGTTGTGCTAAAGAGAAAATCAAATGAAAATATTTTTATGTGCGGACAGGTTATGTTATATTCCGATAGAAAACAGGTTTTTGTTGGAGAGACGGAAATATCTTTGACACTCAAAGAGTATCAGCTTTTGGAATATTTTATTATGAACCAGAACCAGGTTCTTACAAAAGAGATGATAATGGAAAATATATGGGGAATCGATAGTGAATTCATTGATCCCAACACAATTAGCGTTATGATCAGCAGATTGAAAAAGAAATTGAATGATTCATCGAATGTTATCAGTAATGTATTTGGAATGGGATATAGAATGGGAGAATAGCATGGCGGTAGTAATATTTACAGTACTTTTGGTGGGGATAATACTTGGTGGAAGTGTTGTATATTTATTTGAAAATCATTTTAGAACAAATGAAATGAAAAAAATATATAAACTAGCCGAATCTTTAATAAATGGCAATGAATTAGATGATTTTGATATAGGAAAAGAAACATTATATTCAAAAACGGCCAATCAATTAATTCGTTTGCAGGAAATGCTGGATGGGAGAAGAAAAGAGGCTGAAAAAAGCCAATATGAGATCCAGAAATTAATTTCTGAGATTGCACATCAATTACGGACACCGCTGTCGAATATAAAAAATTATACAGAATTGCTGCAAGAGTCATTAAATGAAACTCAAGAAACATTGAATACAGAATACATAAAAGACTTGAGAACAAGTGAAGAACAATTATGTTTTTTGGTGGAGAGCTTTATAAAAACTGCCCGATTAGAGCAGGGAATCATACAAGTTCACACTCAAAAAGAAAATCTTGTTGAAACGATTCTAAATGCGTTGGGGCAAATACAGAAAAAGGCAGAAGAGAAAGATATCTATTTTCAAGTAGAATTGCCGGAGAAAATCATCTGTGAACATGATAAAAACTGGATGTGTGAGGCGTTTTATAATGTGTTTGATAATGCAGTCAAATATAGTAAAAACAACAGCAGGATCGATATTACAATGAAACAGACAGAAATGTTTTATAAGATTCAGATAAGAGATTATGGAATCGGGATAAGAGATGGAGAAGAAAATAAAATTTTTCAAAGATTTTATCGAGGTGAACAGGCAAGAGGGCAGGAAGGGTGCGGAATTGGTTTATATCTTTCCAGAGAGATTGTTCTATTACAAAAAGGGATGATGAAAGCAAAACAAATGAAGCCAGGGCTGCTTATAGAAGTAAATCTTCCGGTATAGACAGTTCATATGCAGCGTGTAAGAAGTTTGTAAGATGTAACATGTAAAATAGATTATGGCTGATTTAAAGGTAGTAATAGCGAAAGGAGCTTACAGAAAAGATGGATATAATCAAAGCCATGAATCTAAAAAAATATTATACATCCGATACATATGAAGTGCGTGCCTTAGATGGTGTGTCATTAACGGTGGAAGAGGGCGAATTTATAGCGGTTGTTGGTACGTCCGGATGTGGAAAGACAACACTTATGAACATGTTAGGAGGTCTTGACATTCCGGATTTTGGAGGTGTCTGGATCAGAAATACAAGTTTAAAAGATCTTAACAAGGAAGAAAGAACAATATTCAGAAGAAGAAATATCGGATTTGTATTCCAACAATACAATTTAATTCCTTCGCTTAGTATACGCGAAAACATAGTTCTTCCGATGCGACTTGACGGTAAGGAAATCGATATAGATTTCTTTAATGAAATTGTAGAAATACTTGGATTAAAAGATAAATTAGAACGTTTTCCATCAACACTGTCCGGTGGACAGCAACAGCGAGTTTCTATAGCACGGGCATTGTTGACGAAACCGGCAATTGTCCTGGCGGATGAACCGACCGGAAATCTGGATTCTGTTACAAGTATGGAAGTCGTAGGATTACTAAAATCCTGTGCTGCAAGATTTCATCAGACGACATTGATCGTGACGCATCAAGAAGAGGTCGCACAGATGGCAGACAGAGTAATACGCATGTCTGATGGGAAAATCTATACAAGAGATTGTAACGATTGTTAGGAGGGATTACCATGCTTCACAAGAACATTCCGAATAACAATAAAGACATAATCCGATTCCTGGCTAAAAATTTTGCAGGCACAAAAAAGGTGAGAAATACGATTCTATTTTGCTCGATTGTAATTGGCATTGTTGCTATTACCATGGTATTCGGAATCTCCTTTGGAAAAATACAGGCAGAAGAAATAAGATTAATCAGAGAAAATGGAACTGCTTCTTCGGGGAGAATAGAAGATGGAACAGAAGAACAATATGCAAAATTAAAACAACTGGATTATATAAAACAAGTTGGAAAAAGTATTTTTGTAGGTGAAGCTACAGAAGTTTCGGAGAACAATGCAAAAACGATATGTGATATAGTCTGGGCTGACTCAGAAAGCTGGAACAATTTTTTGAGACCGGCATATACCAATGTGATTGGAAGCTACCCACAGAAAAAGGATGAAATTCTATTATCTGAGCGGGCATTGAAAAAATTTGGTATCTCTGAACCGGAACAGGGAATGGAAATAAACTTAGATGTATACAAAGGTGTGTTCGAACATTCAAAAGAAAAATTCGAATTGTGTGGCTGGTATACAGACTCTGGAAATAAATTAGCAATCGGATATATTTCACATGACAAAATTAAAGAGTTGAAACTGGAAAAGGGTCCTTATACTTTACTTTTCAGTCAGAGTGATCATTTAAACAGGAGTAAAACAGAGGAAAAATTATATCAGACATTGCCAATGAAGAGTGCAGATCAGAAGATATACGTTTCTGATACAGCACAATATACTGCTGTTTCTAAATTCGCAGGTGGATATGAGATGGTGATATTGGGAACGCTGGGCATTTTGTGCGGAATATATTTCCTTGTGTGCAATGTCCTTTGGATATCCATGAGTGAAGATATTCAAAATCTCGGACTGCTCCATACAATTGGAGCTACAGAAAGACAGATTACAAAAATATACCGGAAACAAATGAGGTCACTCATGTTAAAAGGTTCTGTCTTGGGAAGTTTGATCTCTGCACTGATTTTAGTCTTATTAATACCGGAACTATTAGGTTTCCATTTTTATCAGGAAATGGGAGGGAATACAATACTTTCCTTTTTCAGACCGTGGATTCTTTTGCTTTCTGTTGTATTTGTAAATGGAATTTTGTGGATAGCATCGGAAGGCGTTATTAGAAAAATAACGAAGCTGTCTTGTATTGAGAGTGCTGCTTATGACGAAAATACAGTTGCCAGAAAAACAAAACGCTCTGGAAAAATAGTGCACAGACGTTCTGAAACAGGAGAAATGCTCTATATTGCATGGGGAAATATAACACGACAGAAAGCACGATTTATCATTACAAGTCTTTCTATATTTTTAGGTGTCCTATCCTTTATTCTAATGAATGTACTTACAAATGGATGTGATTATAAGCATCTTCTTGAGAAACGTCCTGATTTTTTGCTGGCAGGAGAGTTTAGCGAATTCGGGAAAAGTCAGGGGTGTGGGGAAGAATATAAAACCAGAGAAATCGATGTGGATCCTTTGCTGACGCAGGGAGATGGTGTGGAACTGTTGTATGATAATGATTATGATGAATTTTCACCAATCTCTCAAGAGTTGGAGAAAAAAATACACAAGATAGATGGTATCGATTGGGAGAACTCCAATCTGATTGAAGGAGCTTATGTAACTACGGTTATCTCTAAGAATGGAATTCGTCCCTATGACGAGGGACTCTCGAATCTTACAAATGACAATATGGTGGAAGGATTCTGGTGGGATACTGTGCAGATTTTAAATGAAAATCAAATCTTGTCGCTTAAGAAATACGTTCAGGATAATCAACTCAATATTGATTTGAAATCTTTGGAAGAAGGAAATGGTGTGCTGCTCATACATGATCATATGCTGACCCCGGAACAGCAAAAACTTGCAGATGAAGCAATTGGCGAACCGGTATACTTTAAAACTTTGCTCTCAAGAGAAGATGCGATTCGTAGAAAAGAACAAAGTAATTCTGAGAATAAAGAGAAACAACAGGAAGACGAATTCCCTCAAAAAGAATCTGAAACATTTACTCTATGTGGTTATTTGGATCGGCAAAACGATGATTTCCCGGAAATAAATCAATCCTGGCATGGAGAATGCAGCTTATACTATTTTATCAGTGAGAAAGGCTTTCAAAAGATACCGACTGAGAAAAAGATATTAACAATGGAATTAACTGCCAATCCGGAAAAAGAACCTTATGTGAAAACACAGATCAGCGAGCTGGTCTCCGAGGAAAATAAAAAACGATCCGAAATGACAGAAGTATCAATGGATGAAGGAACCGGCGAAGCAGGAGTTTTTGTTATCTGTAAATCAGACCTGATGCAGCAAAAAGAAACATATATGCGAGGAAATCGAATTCTCTTAGGTGCTGTAAGTATCATATTATTCATTGCGGGATTGACCAATTATTGTAACGTTGTATTCACTGGGATGTACGCTCGACGAAAAGAGTTTGACGTAATGAAAAGTATTGGAATGACCGATAAGCAAATGAAATTAATGCTCTTTGGAGAAGGCAGTTATTATTTTATGTGTGTGGTGGGATTGTTATTTACTGTAGGAATGGCAGCTTTGGTTGGGGTAAAGATTTATATGGAAAATAAATTGTCATATTTCACATTCCGTTGGCCGATTCTTATTATCGCAGGAATAATGCTATCACTTTTAGTGGTTAATGTTCTGGTTACCCATTTTGTTGTTGGTTTTTGCGGTGAAGAAAAGGATTCGCATTGATTGAGATAATATTCTTGTTAAATATTAAAAAGTGACCATTCATTTCTTCGACATCTTTTGCGCGGTAGTCGCCAAGGTCTCGTGCAAGAACGGGCTTTGGCTCGTTGTTCGTGTAAATAACAAAAAACCAGTAATCATAATGCTTACTGGTTTTACAGGGGATGAGAGAATCGAAAAAGATATAAATCCCCTTATAACCCAGTATTAAACGGACTGAAACCGTATAATTATCTTACCTATATATTAGACGAGATTTGTAAAATGGGAGTGTTCCCAGAGACTGAAGAGATGGATAAACTCCTGCCGTGGTCAAAAGATTTGCCCGATGAAGTTCGAACGAAATACAAGAAATAAATTGAGCCGCCCAAG
>ENA-OPSC01000828-OPSC01000828.1-human-gut-metagenome-genome-assembly--contig:-NODE-828-length-15480-cov-6.089141_pt1 | contig 15480 bp, 12 predicted proteins | sample MGYA00241800_ERZ501891 | MGnify/ENA primary metagenome ERZ501891 (study PRJEB25962, sample SAMEA2042407) | human gut metagenome | biome: human gut; feature: human-associated habitat; material: faeces...
GCAGCACCGACAACAGCATGAGCAAAGGCGACGGAGCAAAGGCCGCACAGCCGGCTATGACGACGAATCTGCGAAAACTGAAACTGGGCAGCATCGGCAAGACGTTTGCCAACCTGAGACGTCAGGGCGAAGAACCGCAGATAGTGGCGGAGCAGGACGTAGAGGTGGTGGACAACGGTGAGCACAACACGTTCACAGAGGACGAGATGCTGACGCAATGGGTAGGTATGTGCAACCGTATGCCGCAGCAGATGACGGGAATAGCGGCGCGCATGAAGAACATGATGCCGACAATAAAGGAGTTTCCGAACATCGAGGTGGTGGTTGACAACGAGATTCTGCTAGAAGAGATAAACAAGATTAAGGGCAGAATACGCAACACGCTGATAAAGGCCCTCAGAAACAGCGACATAACACTGACGCTAAGACTGGCAAAGCCTGAAGAGATAAAGCGCATACCGACAAACCGCGAACGCTTTGACGAACTGAAAAATACAAACAAGGCCTTCGAACGACTAAGCGAAATACTCGGACTGGAAGTAAGCTAGGAATTCATAATTACGTTCTTGTCAGGAGTTAAAGGAGTTGGTTTAGGAGTTAAAGGAGTTATAGTAGTTGGTTTAGGAGTTAAAGGAGTTATAGTAGTTATCGCCAACGGAGTTGGCTAGGAGTTAGAGTCATATGCCTTGTTGATTGTTGTCATAGAAAGACATACGAATTGACTTGCGTCCAACTTCATTTTTCTCGCAACCACTACGTTGGCTATTGTGCCGGCGGATCTGCGCTCCGCCGGAATGGAATATCAGGATCTGCGATCCGATTACTTCCTATTTTATATTGTCATGCTGTATTAAACCAGCTTAGACATTTTGATTTTTCACTTTTAGTTGCACTTTTGCATCTGCTTTTCACTTAAACAAGCGGTATTTTAAGCGGATCAAAGATCCTTATACTTTATTCCGGCAGATTGCAAATCAGCCGGCACATTAGTCTTGTTGATTATTGACGCAAGCATTACTTTTGCACATGGATTTTTCACTCTTCGTTCTTCACTCTTCACTTAAATACTATCCTTTCGTCGCGATGTTCCACAAGAACAGCGTGTTGCCTATAATATATCTTCTCCACATTCTTTTAGGCTCTTTCAGCAGTCTGTATGCCCATTCCAGTCCATGCTCCTGCCACCACATCGGTGCACGTGCCACAGTGCCGGCAAAGAAGTCAAACACTGCGCCTATCGTTCCTACGTGGCAGTGTATGTTAAGCTCGTTCCAGTGCGAGTAAGTCCATTTCTCCTGTTTCGGTGCCGTCATGCCTATCCACAGCAAGTCGGGGTTAGCCTTGTTTATAGCCTCTATTATGGCGTCGTTGTCTTCTTTGCTGAACTCCGGTTTATATGGTGGCGAATACGTCTCCACTGTTATGTTAGGATAGTCCACGGCAGCCCTTTTCTTTATCAGGCTCAGCACCTTTTCGCTGCTGCCCATAAAGAAGCACTTACCGCCATTGCGGTTCAGCTTGTCCATCTCAAACACAAACAGATCCCATCCGGCTATGCGCTCTTTTGGCTGCGACTTAGCCTTCAGCCATTTGCATGCCTTCACTATGCTCACTCCGTCAGGAATAAGCACGTCGCCTTTTGTCAGGGCCTCTGCAAACAGCTTGTCCTTCAGGGCTGTGTTATAAGAGTGAGCGTTAATTGTGTTTATCAGCAGTTTGCCCTCAGGCAATTTGCCAAGTGCATCTCTGCTCTCCTGTATAGAGAGCGTCTTTAGTCTTATCATAGTGTTTATTTGTTATGCTATTCTAGTTTTACATTTTATCCCTCTGACTGTAGGGACATACCACGGTGTGTCCTAATGTAACGTCGTGATTAATTATAAGTTATCTGTTCAAGCTTCGTATTTGCGAAACATGAAAGTGAAGATATGTCGTGTGATGACAATAAAATTCAAAAAGCAGCGTTTTTAAATCCAAACAGCCATTAGAATTTATTTCGTAGCCAAGCACAAGCACGAAACTCTGTCAAAGTCTCACACAACATGAAAAAGTTCTACATCGATAAAGTATATAATGCGTATGTCAGTCTTGATGCCAAACAGCGTAAGGACCTTATCCGTAAATTAAACTCGCTTGATATACCAGTAACAAAGATTGAAGCCTATACATATCCTGAGGCTCCCGGCATCAGGCATCTTTTCTTTTATCTAAAAGATAACAAACAGCCTGTGCCTTATTTCCTTTTAGAGGAAGAACAATTAGAGATAATTAAAAGGTTAATAATATCTTTCAAATGATTTTATCACTTTATTGCATAATTCAGTAAAAGCTAGATATACCATCATTAAACAATATCTTCATACAATAATAATGTAAATTATTTGTAATTTTTATATTATCCAGCCAACTCAAAAGATCTGAAATTTTATATATATACAAAATAAAATAATTTCAGATTTGTTCACTTTTGAATAAAGCAATTTTATTAAAGACTTATGATTTTATTGAATTATCCTTGGTTTTTGGGACACAATAATTGCATTATCCGGTATATCTTTAACAATAACAACGTTCTGACCTATTACTACATTATCCCCAATATGTATTGCACCTATAATTTTTGAACCAGCGCCTATAAATACATTATTTCCAATAATTGGAGCACCTCCGTTTACATCTTTATGTCCAATCACAACACCAGGATTTAAAACTACATTTTTACCAATTCTTGCTTTTTGATTTATTATAATTGGTCCCCAATGCCATATGGTCAAACCTGAATCTATGACACCAGGAGGAATTTGAAATTGAGTTACATAACTCAATTTCCTTAGTTTATATTTCCAATACAATAACTGACAAATACGAAAGATCTTTACTATAGGACCATTCTTATTGATTTTATAATTATACAACGCTAATTCACAATTACGCAATGCTACAATGTATTTCCATATGTAGTACTGATCACTTATTGGATCAGCATTCAAAATACATTTTAAACGTTTAAAAAGTGAATAATAAATAAATTGATAATTTTTTGAATCCTTCTTAAGAATTGCTTTTAAATTATATCCCATATTTTTATTGTTATAATTCTTATTTAATATACATTAAAAGAGGAGTAATTAATGCATATATCGGTCTTGACGCTAAGCAGCGCAAAGACCTTATTTGGCAATTAAATTGGCTTGATATACCATTTTTAGAATCAAGGCTTATTCATATCCCGAAGCCCCCGACATAAGGAATCTTTTCTTTCATATGAAATACAACAGCAGTCCTGTGCCTTATTTCCTTTTAGAAGAAGAACAATTAGAAAAGATACAAAATCTGATATTAAAGGACTATTAATTAATATGTTAATGCGTCATTCAATATTTCTGTAATTCTCCTTTCAAACTGATTTAAAGTGAACTCCTGTTCAAACTTCTTTCTGCCGGCATTACCCATTTCATTACAGAGATTATGGTTATTAATGAGTAACTCTAACTTCTCTGCCAAAACTTCCGGTTGGTTCTTTGGTACAACAAATCCTGTTTGCCCATCATCAATAATACCAGAGATTCCACCTTCATTACAACTTATACAAGGTATTCCTTGCTCCATTGCTTCTAAAAGGACGAGTGGGAAACATTCGTTATTATAGAATGTGGGAAAGGCAAATGCATCTGCTATCTGAAAAAACTCATTTTTATCTTCACCGTATTTTGCGCCATAAGCATTAACATATTTCTGTAAGCCCAAGGCGTTTATTCTATCGTTAAAAGTTTCTTCTGATATATCGCTCCATTTTCCCACAAAATGACAATGAAAATTTAAGCCTTTATCTTTCAGTATTTTACATGCGTCCACTAAATCCCATACACCTTTTTCTCGCATCATGTTTGAGAGAAAAAGGATATTAAAGCCGTCATGCTCTTTCTTCTCTAATTCTATTGTCTCAGGTATTCCATTAGGACAGATAAACACATCCTCTTTCTTTACATATTTACGTACATCATCATATAGTGTATCTGCCAATAATATAACCTTTAAATTCTTAAAGAAATGTCTATACAGAAAGTTGTCTATAACTTTATTCTGACGTGTTGAAACTCCCTTATTATGATAATGTATAACGACTTTTTGTCCCATAGCCTTCAGTATCATCACTATCAGAAAGTCTTTATAAAAAGCACCGCCTTTAGCATTAGGAGTAACATAGCATAAATTAGGATTTTCAGCTTTTACTATTTTACGTAAGGCTCTAATCTGTTTTATAAAATCTATAAGCTTTCTTAATCCCCCCTTACCTATATCTTGAAGATTCTTTGCAAGTGTGAGATTAAAATATTTACAATCAAAATTGTAATTAACGATTTCGCTGTCATGAATATATTTACCCATCATTGATGCTCCATGAACAGGTGGAGGCATGTGCATAATGAAAAGCACTTTAAACATTTTGTTCATATAATCTTTCATATTCATGCTGCATTTTATTTATAGAGAAATGCTTTATGGCAAATTTGTAAGCCTTTTCACATAAATAAGAATAAGAGTAATTCTCTATATCTGTAAAAAGTCTAATAAAGTCTTGTACAGAATTATTTTTTACAGATAATTCCCAATCTGATGGTAACGTATCTTTTAATCCTGGACATGAATTAATTATAGTTGGCGTATGTGCCAAACTGGCTTCTATTGGCATTAAAGCCAATCCTTCATGATTGGATGGCATAAATAGATAGTCAAAAGATCCAAGATATGCGGATAATCCATATATTTTGGGATAAGTAACAACATTCGGCAATTCCTTAATAGCAGAATATAGTTTATCTTTCATCGAGCCATCACCAACTATATGAAAGAAAAAGCGATTATCATCTTTCAACGCTGTAACAACAGATATCAATTCATCAATACCCTTCTGAAACTCCAATCTTCCAGCAAACAACACATTTATCTTGTTCGGCTTTAATTTATTGAATTTTATTTGCTTTACTTCCTGTAAACCATTATAAATAATTATAGGTTTTTCCCCTCCATAGGCTTGTACATAACTTTCCTGAGTTGAGGCTGAAATAGCTATATTACAATGATGTTTCAGATAATACTTCTCGACAATATTACCAATGCCTTTCCACTCATTCCATAATTCTGTATTATGAATAGTTCTTACATATCGTGGATGTATCCAAAAAAATATCCAAGCTATTTTACGGAATATCCATAAAGCTAAATCTGGTATTTCGGTATGTACGTGAATAATATTTGGACGGATACATAAATACCTCCAAATAAACCAAGTCCAAAATAAGCAAAGAGCAATCTTTTTACTTTTAAAAGGCGAACAAATATACGTAACATTATTCGTTTCAAATTCTTCCTTCAATCTTGTAGTAAAGTCAGAATGTCCTTTTACCACCTCTACTAAATAGTAGTGATTGTCATGTGTAGATGATTGAGCAATATTGATAGCCACTCTTTCGGCTCCTCCCATGTCAAAGGATGAAATGACCTGTATGATTTTCATATCAATTCAACTTATATATTATTTGATTAACATAATCTTTAAATGACTTTGTAAGCAAAGACGGCCTTACAATTATATCATTTATTTTATGATGGGTCAATAACTATTATCATTATCAACAATTTATTGAAATCTAACGATAATAGAAATTTTACAAAAGTCCTAACAAGTTTATCAAATATTTATATTTGTATGCAGTATTTATTATAACTATGAATACTTTGTATAGGACTAGATGTTTTTATTCTAAAGTTTCCATTTGCTAATTGTTTTTATTGATTTTGCAGGATTGCCTGCAATTATACTATTTTGCTTAAAATGTTTACCGGAAACTAAACTGCAAGCTCCTATTACGCAATTATCTGGTATTACAGACCCCTTTAAAATAGTTGCTCTACAACCAATCCATATCTTATTGCCAAATATAATTTCTCGAGATTCATTTATTATGTTTCCACTTTCATCATATATATTATGAGTATCTGAATCCATTGTTAAGCAATCCCAAGAGAATTGAATATCTTTACCAAAAATTATACGCTTATAACAATTAATCTGAGAAGATGCTGACACAGCAAAATTATTCCCTAAAATAAGTTGAGCATTATTTGATATATATATTTTAGTCCCACATCCGATATGAGCAGTTCCTTTAAAAATCAAAGAACTGTCTTTTGCCATTGATAAAATTGTTGGTTCTTTTGGATTACAGATAGGAACTTTATGAAAACCTATACGAACCATTGCTATTTTTATTTTTTCATGAGTGTCAAACTCCAACTTGCCATGTATTGAAAATTTTGCATTATAACTTATCCATATTGGCAACTTATAAGCTTGATTTATTGGTAAATAGCAAAAATTAAAATAAATACTCTTAGGAATTGATAAAAAAATCTTTAGCCATTTCATAAAATGAATATTTATAATAATTAATTTACTTATAATAAGTATTTAAAATATACTTATATGATATCAAGACTGATTTAAAAATTCAATAACTTTTCTCTTATACTTTTTATGTTCCTTTAAATATACTATAATATTTTTTTGATAACTAACATATTTATTTTCTGTAAATATTAAATTAAAATCTATATCTTTTAAACCATCAAAGAGATAGCCTAAATTATCTTTTTCTATAAATGTTAACGCCTTACAATTATGTCCTAAAATAGGCGTACCATTAAATAGATTGTCTAAAACTACACCACTACTTCTGTCATTATATGTTCCATGATAATTCAATAAGCAATATCGTGAATATCTAATGTAACTATTATAATCTTCATCATTTATGAAATCCAAATTCAATATGATATTTGATGAAGAATTGCAGATGTTTTTTAAATCACATATCAAATTCTCATCAGCTTTACCAGCGATTAATACTTTATATTTAGTATTAGACAAATATCTTGCAGCCTCTATAACTCCTTTATCTGCATTAATACGACCTAATATTGCAATATCATATTTTTTATCATTATATTGAATGAAATTTTCAATCTCTTTTGAATATATATAATCAGGGACAATACATCCAGATAAGTTAAATGCATTCATAATTCTTTCTTCAGGACATATTAAACCTTTAATCTTTTTCTTTGCAAAATGATATATACATTTTTTTATTTTAGATGAAATAGCATCAGTGTCATATGAAATGATGTAAATATTATAATTTTGTTTTGCAAACAATGCAATTCCTAATAATATCGTAGATAAACCTGATTGTTGAATAACCACAATATCATCTTTACATATATTTTTTAATAAAAATCTACAATTTTTAAAAATTCGTATTTTATTTCTTATCCAATTTTCACCTTCTATAAAATCATGTGGCAATGGAAAATAATTTTTTCTTTTAAACTTATTCCTGAATATCGGTCCACCTACAACTTTAACATCAAAATAATCATTATATAAGTCTAAGTAGTTTTGTGCTACGGCAAAGTAATGGCCTGTGCTTTTGCCATTATTATTATAACTTTTTATATCAGCAATTAACAATCTTCTCATATCAATATATTTTTGGTTCAGCAATTTAATTTTTTGAAGCAAACTCATGATAAAGTTTTACATATAAATCATATTGATTATTTGAAAACATTAAAGATCTTCTGATACAATTTTCCTTTGTATAAATACTTCTATTTTCTGCAATTTTTATCACAGCCTCATAAAGTTTGTCAATATTTCCTTGCTCAACAACAATACCTATGCTTTCTTCTATTGCCTCTGGGCTACCACCTGTATTAAATGTAACAACTGGTGTACCTGCTGCTAATGCTTCAATATTTACCGTAGGAAAATTGTCTGCCATTGTTGGATTGCAAAATACAGATGCGACTTGATACCAAGCTACCATTTCATCAAAAGTCTTAGTTCGTCCAGTGCAGATTATATTATTTTCAATTAATTCTTTCTTTTTTTCTTCTGAAATGTTGCCAATCAATACAATCTGATAATCAACAGGCAATTTTTTTGCCAATTGTATAAAATAATTTAATCCCTTGCGATGTTCCCAAAATATAGAACAACCAAGTATTATTTTTTTATTTTCAGGTATACAACACTCTTTCCTTACATCAAGTTTTGTATCTTTAGAAAATCCATCAATGTCCACTCCATTATAAATAACCTCAACTGGATAATTTTTTAAGAAAGATTGTTTTACATAATTTGCTAACCATTTAGATGGAGTAACAATAACCATCCGTTTTATTTTTGTTTCCCATTTACGTCTAATATTCCATGTTATATTTGTATTATCAATTTTTGCTTCACAAATAGGACATTTTCCACATCCTGTTTTCCAACGAAAACAATCTACTTCATCAAAATAAGGACATTGGCCTGTAAATGCTCTGCAATCATGCATAGTCCATACTATTGCAATATTGTTTTTATTTACATATCTAACGAATAAAGGTATATTTAAGATTTTATCGTTAATTAGATTTAAATGTATAATATCAGGACTATATTTTTTTATTTTTCTTATAAGATTTAATGTTGCAAAGAATGAAAAAGTATCTTGAATTCCAGTTAATTTGTATAAATTATAATGTATAAACCAATTAAATCTTGTTCCAAACGTACTTTGATTACTCAAAGTATTTCGTTTGTTACGTCCTGAATTTGGAACAAATAACTTTACGTTATCTCCATTTTTTTTAATAGAATCTGATATCCCATAGTAATATTTTGGGAAGAATCCAACGTTACCTGCGTGAATTATGGCTATTTTCATATAATTAAAATTATTAATTTCTATTTATAGAATTATTTAATAAATATGAATCAGAAAAAGAAAAAGTATGAATATTTGTAACTAATAAGAAAGTCGGAATATATGCAGTTCTTATAGATATATCATAACTTGTATGTTCGTTAATAAATAATTCATCTCTTGGGTTTATAAAAAGAAGATTTGATATCAAGAATTGTAATATTGTCAATATTATTAGGCTATGACGAATAATATTAGACAATAACTTATTTACATACAACAATGATACAATAATTAACGACGAGATTACTGCAACAATTCTTATTCGTTCAGAAAAAGTATAAAAGCTATAAACATTAACAATAGTTACCAAGGCAATTATAAAAAAAGATGTTGAAATATAAGTGTTTATTTTACTAATATTCTTGATAGAACAATAAAATATTATTACAAATGACACATATTGAATTAAATCAAAAATATTACCTTTTAATCCAAGATCTCTAATATTTTTTCCCCAAACAGAATTTTCACTAGTATAATTGTTAAAAGCATCTACGATATTGGTCATAAATAAATTATTTGAATTAATAGCTAAAGTAGATCCAAAAATGATTCTCAGAAAAACGAAATACACAATAATATATAATATTGCTAGTTTATATTTTGCATTTTTAAGAAAATAATGTAGTAAAATTGAAGGTAATAATATCATTAGGATACCTGGGTGTAATAAGTATGCTATAAATATTAGTGGTATGTATATAATATACTTGGATTTATATTTTTCCATAAAATATAAAGAGAAAACCGTTGCAAAAGTAAAATATGTCAAATTCATGAAATTATTCCACGTAAGACCAAAAATACAAATAATGATAATAAATATGGATAAATTATTTCTATTAAATGAAATAGCTTTATAAAATAATATAATAATAACAACTAAATATATAAACAAGAAATAATATGCATCAAAGTAATTATTAAAATAAAATGCTAAATGACTTAAAGGATCACCTTCAAAAATAGATATAAAATCTGTATTATGAATTCTCCAATATCTTAACATCATATCATATGTTGGATACATATAAGTAAGGCATATTGTATAGAAGAAGCCAAAAAATAATAACGCTTTTAACTTTCTAATCTTAAATAAAATATATAAAGATATTACACAACTAAATAATGGTGGCAATAGTAATAAAATTATATAATACCCATTCAAACGTTGTTCTTGAGTTATATTATTTCGATACATATATATGAAAAATAAAATTATGTTGGATTTGAACTATAAATATTACTAAATTGCCATTGGAAGCAATATAGCAAGAATTATATAATACAGGAGGCATAAGTATACCATGCAATACACAATGTAAAGATTTAAATGTTATTTTGTAAATATGCTTTTAGATAATCTTTATCAATTTGATGACAATATATATATACCATTTATAATTAAAAATATGAAGATAATTGTATAATCTGTTTTTCTTATATTTACATAATGTCTTATCTGATTTAAACTCATCTATGAAAAATGTAATATGTTCTTTTAAAAGATTCCGTTCTACTTTTTCATTGAGAAGGCTATATAAAATATTATCAATAAATAATGATTTGATTTTTTCTATATATTGATTATTTATATCTATTTTCCGCAACAATAAGTATATTTTACTGTAAACTTCAAACTGATTTTGATAATGGAATATTTTTCCTTGTTCAGTATATTTATATAAATATAGACACTTATCGCTATTATTTATGCTATTTATATGAGTGCAATATTCTAAGATAAAGACAAGATCTTCCATTAAGGATATATTTTCATCAAATCTTATTTTATATCTATCTATTATTTCTTTTTTGAATGATTTACACCAAATATACCCTAATTGCTCTGTCTCAAATAACTTTAGAATAAAAGGTAATAAATCTTGATTATAAAAACATCCATTATTTTCAGAAATATCTTTATTTTCTTTATGATGCCAATCTGATGCATGAAAACCTTGTGATAACATCTCTCCTCTTGGCATCAAACAACAGAAAGTAGATAAATAATTACTTTTCAAGCAATCATCACTGTCACAAAAACAAATCCATTCACCATGAGCTTTATCTAATCCTAAGTTTCTCGCAGAACTTACGCCACCATTTTTTTTATGAAAAACTTTTACTCGCTTGTCTTTTTCCTCATATTCATCACAAATTTTACTAGAATTATCTTTGCTGCCATCATCAATTAATAGCAATTCAAAATCAGTAAATGTTTGGGCAAGAATACTGTCGATGCAGTGAGGGAGATATTGTTCTGCGTTATAGACAGGGACTATTACTGATATCTTAGGATTATTCATTTATTAATGATTTATTATTAAAGTATAATGCGAACTCATTATGATTTTAATGCTGTAGATAGAAATTCTAATGAACTGTTTCTTAATTTTGATATTTTGTTATTTGCATTTTTAAAATCAATCATTGAAAAAACAGGAGTGCATTTATTTTCTATCATCCTGTTTTCTAAGCCGACGCTAGTTAAAAGAGATATAGAGCGTGTATCACTTCCGTCATTAAGTTTAATACAATAAAAAGGTCTGTTAAAAATAATAGAGAATGCCGTTCCATGAAATGAAGTAGTTATAATACATGATGCATATTTAATTAAACCTAAAAAACTTTCAGGTGACTTGCACTGAAATTTATTTTTATCGAATTTAAGGCTATGCCATGCTGCAACTTCAATTACGTCTGCACCAATTTGTTTTGCTACCTGATTTGCAATACGTAAAGTGTTGTCGTTTGCTCTGATTTGGTAGACAAAGACATATTTTTTGCTAATATCTGGTTTTTGGGCAATGTTATCCCATATCTGATTATCTGCTAATAATGTAGGATCTAATACAGTTTCTATATTTTTTTCACTAAGTGGTTGGAGTAATTCTGCCAATTGATTTTCGCGTACACTTATTGAGTCAAAATTCTTTAAAAACTTCTTATATGTATTTTTTGCCTGATTATTAAGTTCGTTGGCTTCCATGCTAGCTGCATATGAAATGTATTTTTTGCTGCCTTTTTGAAAATTAAAATTTCCAAAATATACAGGATCAAATCCCTCCGTTATTTTAGGATTCCAAATCTGATCACTTCCCATTATATATACATCATAACTTTCAGGAATGTTATACTTCGTTATTCTGGAAGACAAACTTAACTTATTCTTGATGAATTGATAGAATGTATAATAACGTTTTAAACGAACTCCTAATAAGATTGTTTCACGAATAGAGCGCTTTATTATTTTTAATGGATTATTTGATTTAATACGATTTATATTAAAAACAGCATATGGTGACAGCAAATATTGTGGTCTGTAATCTATTACTTCCACATCATGTCCCATTTTTTTCAGAGTTTCTTGTAATGCATAACATTGTAAGACAGCCCCATAATTATGAGCGCAATGAAATGTTAATATACCGATTTTTTTCATTGTTATTCAGTTTAAGCAAATGATTTTATTTTTCGTAATAGATTTATTACTTTTTTTACTCTTAACATGAAACAATCATGTCCATATCTATTTATAATATACTTTATATCTTTGTTTTTATAGTCGTATTCAAAGTTTTTATAATTCTGATTAAGTGGTGAAGGCTTAATTAAATTCGGTTGAATACAATTTTCTTTTGAAACTGAAATAACATTCAAAAAATTAACAATATGATTAAATAGTGATTTACCTTTATTTGTATTTAAAAATAATAATGAGCAACCTTTATTATCAGCATTAAAATTATTAGACACTTTTTCCCATCCCCAATAATCACCTATTGTAAAATCTGAAGGCCTTTTATAATTAGCAAAATGGCATACGCTACATGATATTCTATTCATGATGTGTTTAAAAAATAGATTTTTAAAAGTACAGGTCTCTATTTTATTTCCATTATCAAATATAAAAGATTCAATATGTCCAGACCATCCTATACGTGACTTATCTCGAAAATCAACTTTTAAGACTTCATTTTTATATTTTTTTTCTATATAAGCAAGATAATCTCTCCATATATAAGGACTTGGCACTCCATGACATACGATATCAACCAATACAAGATTTTCTCTTAGTTTATTTCCTACATAGGAATTTAATCCTGCCGTCTGGCATGGAGTTCCTGAGAATAATACGGTATTTCCTTGTTTAAGGTCTTCCTTTACTTGTCTGAATATTCCGTCCAGATCACTCTGAACGTATTTTGAACCTTTAAACTCATTTCTTTCTTCTTTAGTAGTTGCACGTTTATGTGCCACTCTAAAATGATCTTTATAGCCGACACCATACACAATGCCACCATTTTCCAAAATATAATCAGATATAGCAATAAATGCAGCACCGCTTCTACTCGTTTCTATTTCATGTATGTCTTTATGTCGTGCTGCATATATTTCCGGCTCTTTCAGATTCAGACTTTTGTCATAATTGTCATTAAATGCGCAAACTTTTTCACACAGTCCACAATCAATACATTTACTTAAATCCACTTTAGGATACTTAAATCCCAACGTGTCAGGCTCCATTGTTATGGCATCTTTAGGGCATATACTTGCGCATGCTGTACAGCCACAACAGTCTGCCTTATCTTTTATTTGTATCATTTTCTGAATTTATTTTTTATTGCTGTTATTTTTGATAAAATAAATTGACGCTCATTTCTGTTACAGCCTACAAAATATATTACGCTGAAAGTACAAATAACAGAAATCACGCATATCGTAATGAAATTTATGAATGTCTCGTTCAAATAATATGATAATAAGCAAGGAATAATAGCAGATAAAATTGTAACAGCCAAGACATTAAAATATACTTTACTCATATATTCACGTACTGAAAGACCAATCATGCCTCTTAGCATATATAGGCGTGATGCCAAACAGCATTGAGATATACAAATTGCAACAATCAATACAGTTTCTGGGATGCATCCATATCGCAACAAAATATACGATATAGGCAAATTCATCATTTGCAGACCTCCTACAACTATCTGATAGTTGCGTATGTTCCCTGTTGCCAGCATTGCAGTTATAAGCGGATTGGATATAGATTCAGACATAGCAAAAATCAATACTAGTTGTACAAATAGCGTCGTATGATCAGGAACAATCTTAAGCCATAATGTAAGAATATAATGGGCATTGATTATTACCGGTAATGAAAGTATCAGTAATATATAAAAGGAAAGTCTTGCTCCTTGATGTATCAATGTCATCATATATTCTTTGTTTCCGGCTGCATACGATTTTGTAATCTGGGGATTAAGGGCCATCATAAAATTACTTACAAAACCGCTTATGGCATTATTTACCTGATATGCAATACCACGGGCTGCATTTACAGCCGGACCACAGAAAAGATTTATTACAATGTTGCCGCCTTGATCTCTTAATACAGCTGATGCTGCACCAATGAAATTCCAACCGGCAAAGCCAAACATCTTTTTTAAAAGTTCCTTATCGAAAATAAAATGATAGGTACATTCTTCAAAATGTCGCTTACAATAATATCCATAGACGAAACGTATTGTTAATGCTACTGATGCCATTAATATCGCATAGAATATAAGTTTGTCAAACGGTGACCACAACAGCATATAGACAATAACAAGTTTTGCCACAACCTCCAATATGCTTATATATGCAAAAGCCGACATCTTTTCATGCGCTATTATGGCTGCATTGTATGGAACGCTTATCAGGTTTATTATAAAAGTCAATATAGATAGTTGAAACACCCAATTGGCAGCATACATACGGTCTGTAGGTATTGTCATTTTAGCATTTAGAAACCATACCCCTATAGCTTCTGCCAAGATCAATATAATTAGCCCTAATACAAGTTGTATCGTTACTGATGATGAAAATATTCTTATCAGTTTTTCTTTATCTCCCTTACCAAGTTCGTATGTAATAAACCTACTGATTGCAGCAGACAACGAACCGGATATTACAGAAAACATAGCAACTACACCGCCTACAACATTGTATATACCGAAATCTTCAACACCAAGTGTGTTCAGCACCACTCGTGATGTATATAGGGTGACTGCCATCATAAACAGCATGCGTACATATAGTAGCAATGTGTTTTTTGCTATTCTTTTATTATTTTGTGCTGTATCAGTCATTATCTAAGTGAAAAACAGGAGCAAAGCACAATCGGGCTTGCGCGATTATTAATTAAAAATTAAAAGTTAAACGTTTTAGCGGAAATGAATTGTTATAAGTTAAAAATTAAATACCGTTGCATTTTTTGAATTATAATGCTGTTGATTGTACCTATTGAATGTTGTATCATAGAGCATTGAATCTTTTTTTTGCTATTATTATTTCTTTCATAACGTGTTGATTTGCGAGGTAAAACTCAGTGAGTTTTGAGGGGAAAAACAATGATTTTCTATATAGAAATAATTGCTTTTCGGGAGTTATGAAGTTAAGCCATGTGTTTTGTGGATTATTATCATAACTTCGTTGTTTACTCCTGCTCTTAGTAATTTATCTTTACATATCAAGAGCATAATCACCTTGTGGTAAGGTTGTATATATTTTGTTTGTTATGTAACATTTATTGTTCTATATCAGAAAATCTTTTTTCGGTTTTGAAAAAGATTTTGAAAATAAATATTTACATTTTATTTTTCGGTTTTAT
>ENA-OPSC01000830-OPSC01000830.1-human-gut-metagenome-genome-assembly--contig:-NODE-830-length-15457-cov-7.266199_pt1 | contig 15457 bp, 15 predicted proteins | sample MGYA00241800_ERZ501891 | MGnify/ENA primary metagenome ERZ501891 (study PRJEB25962, sample SAMEA2042407) | human gut metagenome | biome: human gut; feature: human-associated habitat; material: faeces...
GGCGGGTAAGGATATGCGAGAGGGTGGTGGCACCCTGCTGCTGGAAGGTGACAAGAAGGAATATGAGGCGATGGGCCATTGTTCAGCCTACTCCTTCCCTGATGGTGATTTCTTCTTCTGCCATGGTTACAGTATCGCCAAGAATGGCGCCAGCATCCTGGTTCAGAAGCGAATCAACTGGACGGAAGATGGGTGGCTGACGCTGGAATAAGATATATTGGCTAAGTGTTAAAACTGAGTTAAAATTGCGTTTATTCCGCTACGAACGGTAAAAAATCGGTTTCGTAGCGAAATAAGCGCTATTTTCTTTCGCTATTTCCGAAATTTGTCGTATATTTGCAGCGAACCAATTGGGTATGATTATGTGTGAAATAATAGGTAGAAAAAAGGAAATAGCAGAATTGAAGCGTTACTACGAAAGTGGTAGAGCTGAGTTTGTGGCTGTGTATGGTCGTCGCCGTGTCGGTAAAACATTCTTGAGTGCTGAGGTGTTTCATGATGATATGGTGTTTCATCATACAGGATTGTCGCCTTACGACCGTCGTCGGAAGGTAACCTTGAAAGACCAGTTGCAGAATTTCTATTTCTCGCTTCTTCGTCATGGTATGGAGGATATCTCGCAGCCTAAGTCGTGGATGGAGGCTTTCTTTTTGCTGGAACGTTTTTTGGAAACTTGCGATAATGGGTCCCGACAGGTGGTGTTTATTGATGAATTGCCATGGATGGATACGGCACGTTCTGGTTTTCTTACGGCATTAGAGGCTTTTTGGAATGGTTGGGGCAATATGCGCCACAATCTGTTGCTCGTAGTCTGTGGTTCTGCCACCTCCTGGATGCTTGATAATCTAATCAGTAATAAAGGTGGATTATACGGTCGTTTGACTGGCGAGATTAAACTGTCACCGTTTACTTTGAAAGAATGTGAGGAGTTTTATCAGAGCCGTGGCATCAAGATGTCCCGTTATAATATTACGCAGGCCTATATGATTATGGGCGGAATTCCTTTCTATATGAATTTCTTTAACCCTTCCTATAGTCTGGCTCAGAATATAGATGCCTTGTTCTTTGCCCGTCATGCGAAGTTGGGGGATGAGTTTGACAGGCTTTTCAATTCTGTGTTTGATCATGCAGAAGACTGTATGAAGATAGTTCGCTTTTTGGGTACCCGCCATGCAGGTTTCACCCGTAAGGAGATAGCAGAGCATACCGGTTTGAATCCGAATGGTGATTTTACCAAGATGCTGAAAGCCTTGTTGGGTAGTGATTTTGTGGTGAAATATACTCCTTTCGGTTTCAGTCAGCGAGAGGAGTATTATAAGCTTATTGATTCCTTTTGCTGGTTCTGGCTTCATTTTAAGGAGAAGAAGGCTGTAAATCAAACTGATTACTGGCAACAGCATTTGAAGGAAAGCGATGTTGCCTCATGGCGTGGTATTGCTTTCGAGGAGGTTTGTTTGCTGCATATTTCACAGATAAAATATGCTCTTCATATTGGTGCCGTGTCTTCTCAGGAATCTTCGCTTATAGTGAAAGGAAGCGAGGAGGCTGATGGCATGCAGATTGACTTGCTGATAGACAGGGCTGATGATGCGGTGAATGTTTGCGAGATGAAATTTTATAAGGCTCCTTATGCCGTTACCAAGGGCTATGCTCAGGTGCTGAATAGCCGTTTGCAGGCTTTGGAAGAAAAGAACCCTGCCAAGACATTCCTCCTTACGTATGTGGGAAATTCAGAACTGGTGAGTAATGAATATTCTGATATATTCAAGGCTTCAGTAACACTAGATGATTTGTTTATTTGATGAATGGTATTTTAGAGTGTAAAAATGAAGAGAAGAGAATTCGTATTGTTGAGATATTCCGTGTTCTTCACCTTATTATATATATTAGTAGGGTGTACCGAAAACCGGGTACAAATGCAGAGATTACAGGTTATAGACAGCTTGATGGAAGCACATCCTCAAGCAGCCTATGATAGTTTGTGCCGTTTTGATTCTTTGGAGGTACCGGACGCTTCTCGCAAGGTAGCGATGAAATGCCGAATGCTGATGGCTAAGGCACAGAACAAACTTTATCTATCTATGCCTACTGATTCCATATTTCAAGAGGTGGTTGATTATTATGATAGTAAAGGAAGTGATAATGAGAAAATGCAAGCTTATTATCTAATGGGATGTGTGTATCGTGACCAAAAGGAGGCACCAAGAGCCATGATGAGCTATAAAAAGGCAGTAGAGTATGCTGATACGTTGAGTAAAAAGTGTGATTATTGTACTCTCTCTAAGGTTTATGGGCAAATGGCAGAGATTTATAGCAAACAATATTTGCATAGCAAAGCAGTCGAAAATTTTCATAAGTATAGTGATTATTCTTTTCTTTCCAATAACAAAAAAGACGGGATACAAGGATTATTATTTGCATCTATTGAATATTATAGTATGGGAGATACTTTAAAAGCTTTGAATTTACAAGCGCATTGTCGTAAACTGTATTTGCAGAGCGGAATGCGTAAAGAAGCTGCTTTGTCTTATCCTAGACTTATTTATTAGGGTGTCCAGTTCTATGTTCCAATATTAACTCACTTGTTTGAGAGTTTTAGTTCGTTCTGTCACCCAGTTTTTGGACAAGTGCTCGGTAGTCCAAGCATCAATGTCCTTAAGTTTAACATTCACTAAGCGCTCTTTGAAATTAAATGTTTTAGTAACGGATTCGTTCACGACTTTTGGATATAATGGTATCATTAGAGCAAAAGGAGTTATGCCATACAGCTTGTTCGGTGACTTCTTGCTTTTGTATATACCAAAAGTAGATTCAATGATGTCTGAAGAGATGCAGATATTCATATCCTCAGTAAGTTGCGCTTCTTCCTTTCGGAAGTACTCCAGCATCTTCAAGCCAAGGTGAGCTTGACGAGGATAAGCATTTCCTATAACATGAGCAACTATGTATGACTGGCACTCCTTACTCGTCTTGCAGGAAAAGCCTTTGTTTTTACAGATATGCTCTATATGCCTGATGGCATCCAACGCATCCATGAGTTCTTGCAACAAAGATTCATAGTCGTTGATGAAAGCATACGCTTCCTGCATTTCTTTTGGGAGTTTGTTGTAACAAGCAAGCATAGAGTTGCCCCAGATTACCCATTCAGACATATTCATGAATCTAGCAATAGTCCTCATGTTCGGTGGTAGCAAATATGCTTTATTTGTCAGATGGTATTGCAGTCTTTTCTTTCCTAAAAGTGTTGTAAGCTCAACAAAATCAGGCTGTTTTTCATACACCTTTTTGAGAATCACACCCATAGAATGACTGATGTCCGCATAATGCACATATCCAGAGTCCAAGATACCCCTTACAAGGTTATGGGCATTGTCACTAATCACATATTGAGGTTCTGAACCTGCAGATATAGTGACTTCGCTTATCTTGTTTTCGATATCTTCACCCTTGAAGTTTGCTCCTACCGTCATGTTTAAAACTGTCACATCTTCATGTTTGACAGGTCGATCTTGATGCTCTGATGGAATGGCTAGAGCCAAAAGTAGTTTCTGACCGTTTATAGCGATGCTCTCATCCATAACCATGGCAAACTTTTTGCCTTTGCATGGCTGGTCATCTTGATAAACAGACAGTCCCAACTTCTTTATCCAGTTTTCCACCGTATTGTAGCATGGACTTTTTCCGAAGTTCTTACCAAGTACTTCAGAGAATACCTCCAAGATCTTCACTACAGTTCGAAGGCCACAGCCAGTACGCATATAGATAAGAACACAAAGTTGAATTACTACAAGAGGGAATCTATGTCCGGGAACAGGTGCGAGAGTAATGCTCTTTGTTCGTTGGTCATAGTTATTTTCTGAACGTCTTTTTTTTTGAGTTCTTTCCGAAGACCTTTGATAGTGTTTGTATTCTTCACTTCTTTGCCTTCAAGTTGCTTAACTCTTTTACGAAGACGCTTTAACTCTTCCTCAGGGGTCTCTTTATGCTGTTTTGAATCTAACTTTTTCATTGATTATAAGTATTTGTAATGATGTACAAAGATACTAAAAATCAACGATATACACAAATTTTCAAAGAACTATTTCGTTACATGAAACGTTAAATATCAGAGCGTAATATTAACAATTAACAGGGATGTTTCCAGCTTGTTTTTAAGAACAGAGAACTGGACACCCTACTTATTTATACATTATTGAATCGAGCCAATTATAAAAAGGCTGCTCATTATATGTCTCTCTTTGAATCGCAGTCAGGGTTGTTTGACAGCCATCATAATATAAAACAAGGACATGAACATTATTATAAGGCAAAAGGGCTTTATTTTGGGGGAATACACAGGTTGGATTCATCTGAATACTATTTCCGAAAGCTAGGGGCATACCCAAAGACTGTTATCACTCGTGAGTACCCTTTGGCGTATCAGCCAGGACAGGCAGAGCCTTATTACCCAGTGAATGATGATAGAAATAATCGCCTCTATCATGAGTATCAAGAGCTGGCAGATGTGGAGAAAAATGTGCTATTTGGTGGACGATTGGCAGAATATAAGTATTATAATATGGACGAGGTGATAGAAAGAGTTTTTTCTGTACCTCTAATTTGAATTATTTTATTATCTTTGTCGCACTAATTAATATATAAAAACGTAAACTGACAAACAATTGAGATTATGAAGCAATTAAGAATCTTATTTATTATTGGAACTATTCTGTGCGGATTGCCTATGATGGGGCAGACTAAGGAGAAAACACTAGAATATGGTGGATGGGTAGAGGAATTCGTTACCCATACAGCTATTACAAATGCAAAACTAACTTTGCTTGATGACAAAGGAGAGGTTGTAAAAGAGACTATATCAGACGAAAGAAACGAACAGAAAAATGGTGGCTTTACGTTTATAGTTGCTAACAATCACAGATATACCATCAAAGTAGAGTGTGATGGCTATGTGCCACAAAGTTTCTCTTTTGATGTAAAGGTTAGTAAACGGGTGAATACCCGTTATCTGCCAACCATTTTTTTGCGTAAGAAGAAAAAGTTGGATGATGAGCAGCTACTGAATGAGGTAACAGTAACGGCCACCAAGGTGAAATTCTATCATAAGGGTGATACGCTGGTGTATAATGCTGATGCCTTTCAACTCTCAGAAGGCTCCATGCTCGATGCGCTTATCAGGCAGTTGCCTGGTTCAGAATTGAAGTCGGATGGGCGTATCTATGTCAATGGTCGGTTTGTGGAGAGCCTCTTACTTAATGGCAAGGATTTCTTCAAGGGTAATAATACGGTACTCTTGCAGAACTTGCCTACATACGCAGTAAACTCCATCAAGGTATATGAAAAGAAAACTGACCTAAATCTGTTTGCCAAACGAAAGGTTGAGGAGGATGAATATGTGATGGATGTCAACCTGAAGAAACAATATAATATTGGCTGGTTGGGCAATGTGGATGCTGGTATGGCAAATGATGACCTGTATTTGGCGCGCTTGTTTGCTTTGCGTACAACTGACCATTCGCAGTTGGCAATATTCAGCAACTTTAATAATATGAATGATGGTGGTGCACCGATGCAAGGCTCTGACTGGACACCGGAGAAGCTGCCGATGTCTAGATTGACAACAAAGAAGGTGGGAGTGAACCTGAATGTGGATGATAGACTCAACCGATTCCGCTTAAGGAGTAATGCCGATCTTACTCATTATGATAATCATGAGGAAACGAATGCGTATCGCACCAACTTCTTGTCATCGGGGGATACATACGAGCGTTCTATGAATGAAGCAAAGTATTGTAATTTCTATCTCAATATGAACAACATGTTGACGTTGACTCCTGGTGGCAGAGAATCTAAATGCTATATGACAATTGACCAAAAAGCCAATTACTCTCGCCGTAAGCAGAATTCCATCTTTTATTCAGCTCTGATGGCTGAAAGTTGGGAAAATCAGGAACAGATGTGGAATCGTCTCTTCCCGATTTCAACAGGTGAGCTGTATAAGAACTTGATAAACAGGGTGGAAAGTAAGAGCCTGAATGACTTGAAGAGTTGGCTTGCATCATTGGACTATAGTTGTGATTTCATCGTAAATGAAGCTGGAGATATGTTGCAGCTTAAGTTTGGTGGTGATGTGTTTGGTAAAGATGATGAAGGATATAGCATTTATAGCCTTGACTATGCTTCAGGAAATGTTGCTGGAAATAATGATTATCGTCGCCGTTATGTACCTTGGTCTTCTAAAGGGTATCGTTATCATGGGGGCTTGGGGTACTCCTTCAATTTTTCTGATAAGTTGTGGGGAGCTATTCAATATGGTTATGAGCAGAAGTATTCTCATGAAGAGAATAGTCTTTATCGTTTGGAGCAACTTGCAGGATGGGGAGCTGATGCCAATCATGAATTAGGTGTCTTGCCATCTGTTACTGATTATCTTTCAACGATAGATGCGGCTAATAGTTATCTGTATGATTTTCATACTGATGCGCATAAGCCGTTTGCGATTTTTTCCTGGCAGGTGGTAGAAGATGCAAAGAATGATATCTTGTTCAAGAGCCAGTGGAACTTCAACTTCTCGCATGAGAATATGCGTTATAGAAGGGCATCTCTAGACAAGGAACTCTCTCGTAATTTAAGTTTTCTGAACCCGGAGTTTACCCTATATTGGAGCGGAAATAGAAAAAACAGAAAGTTTTCTAGCAGTCTGGTCTATTCTATAACTCAGGTAGCTCCTCAGATGCTCTATCTGTTTGATTATATAGATGATGCAGACCCTCTGAATGTAAAGCGTTATGGAAATGAAAAACTGAAGAACTCAATGTTGCATCATATGCAATATGTCTATAATGGAAGTTTGAAGTCTCTGATGTATGATCTTAAATACGATTATACTTCTACCACCGATGCAGTGGCTATGGGCTTTATATATGATAAAAACACTGGTAGGCGTACTTTCTCGCCAACCAATGTGAATGGTAACTGGAATACAAGCTTGCGCTTAGGATTGAGTGGCAATGTTGATAAGAAGAAACGACTGATATTTAATACGGTTACCTCTTTGGGCTATGTTAACAGTGTTGATATGATTAGTGATGCTGCAACTGTGGAGATGAAGAAGAGTATAGTAAAGACATCCACCATTTCTGAAGATTTGCGTCTGGATTACAAACTGGGTAAGCATTCTTTGGGAGTGAATGCTTATGTAGCCTGTCTTCATTCCAATGGCGAACAGAAGGATTTCGAAACCCTTGATGCTTACAACTATCATTATGGGCTGAGTGCAGTATTGGCACTTCCTTTCAGGTTCTCGTTTGACACCGACCTTTCGATGTATAGTCGACGTGGATATGGTGAGTCTGTGATGAATGATGACAATTTATTATGGAACTTCCGCCTTTCCCGATCATTTTTCAAGGGAAAATTGGTTGTAAAGGCTGATGCATTCGATGTGTTCCATCAGTTGAAGAAAGTGGATAGAACTATCAATGCGCAGGGCAGGGTAGAGAAATACTATAACACAGTGCCCCGTTATGTGCTCATCCACGCCATTTATCGTTTTCATGTAGCAAAAGGTAAAAAGTAAGTCTTATCAAGTAGTCTCTAAAAATCGGCTCATCCAAACGAAATCAGTATCAAAAAAATCCGAAACAGATAACTTGGCAAGCTTCTGTTTCGGATTCTACCTTTATTCTTCCTTGATTTTTCAATCTCTGATAGTGCGCTGTAGGCTGTCAAAGCATGATGGTTAAAATATGAGTCATAGATGAAAGTTTATCTATCTTGGTCGGTTTATGGATAAGATTCTACGAGTATAGAACTGAAGTGTTAAAACAACGTCTATTCCGCTACGAACTATAAAAAATACAGTTTCGTAGCGGAATAGACGCTATTTTTAGATGATTTGTTTATTTAATGAGTTTGTCTGGTTCTAAAACTATACTTTATGGTAATGGCTGACGCTGGAATAGCCTCGATTTTTAAAACACGGACAAATTGAATTTGTCCGGCTCTTTTGTCCGGTGGCTTGTAAGTTGTTAAAAATGAGTGATTTATAAGGGTATGGATAATTTGTCCGGACAAATTCAATTTGTCCGTTTGTTTTTTTTAGCCCTTTTTGGCTTGAAAACCTTGGGATATGATGCCGAAACCTATGAGATGCTGGGAAGAAACCTATGAGTTATGATGAAAGAAACTATGAGTTGTGGGGGAGAAAACTATGACTTATTTTTTTTAACAATTCAAGATGGTTTGAAACCCTTGGCTTATCCAAACGAAATAAGCATCAAAAAATCCGAAACAGATAACTTGGTAAGCTTCTGTTTCGGATTTTTTCTTTATTCTTCCTTAATCTTCCAATCGCTGATAGTGCGCTTGGTGCTGTCAAAACTGATACCGATTTTTATCAGTCGCTTGCCCTCTGTATGATATGGCAGCATATAGCCTTTTTCGTCTATTTGTGCCAAAGCCTCATCAGCACTCTTATCTACCTTCAGTTCGAAGACGTAGATTGTATCTGGCATGTGCATCACGGCAGCCCTGCCGATGGCACTCTTCACCTCTGTGCGGATATAGATGTTGAGGAAACTGAACATCAGATAGAAGATAGTCTGATAATGCTTCTCGCTGTGATTCTCCAAATCATATGGCATCGTAGCCATATAGGTGCGCATGTGCTCCAGTGCCGCCTCGATGTCATTTCTATAAACCGCCTTGCAGAATCCCAAGAGGAAGGCATTGTTGTCAGAACGGCGAGGGTTCACATAATGAGGAATCAATGAGTTGAGCAGTCCGTCGCGTACCTCCTTGTTTGGGATGCCCAGCGTATATTCCTGAAACATCGGTTCATATTTCTTGATGGTCAGATAGCCGCTCTGGTAAAGCAATGGCAAGGCTTCTGTCATTTCCTCTGTTGATTGGTCGAAGGAACTCAATACTGTCTCTTGACTCTCTAAAGTAGAAAGATTGACATGATACTTATCAAGAAGTTTCAAGAGGAAGGATGGAGTGCCGGAACCAAACCAGTAAGGAGCAATCTTGCCTGCATTCAGTGCCTTTACCAGACTAAATGGATTGAAGATATCTTCTGAATTCTCGCTGAAATGATAACCATCATAGAATTGTATCAGCTCTTTCAGACACTCCTCATACGTCATATTCAGTGCTTCACCCATAGCTTCAATATCCGGTTTCATCTGCGTGGTAAGCTCGGTTTTGCTGATGCCGCAGATGGCTGAATATTGGTCGAACAGACTGATGTTGTCTAAATTATTTAGCTCGCTGAAGATGCTGAGCTGCGAGAACTTGGTGATACCCGTGATGAAGGTGAACTCCAGGTATGGGTCGAGCTTTTTCAGGGGACTGTAGAAGTTCTGCATAATGCGGCGGAGCGGTTGCAGGTTCTCCTTTTCATGTACCACATCCAGCAATGGGGCATCGTATTCGTCGATGATGACAACAGCCTTTTCGCCCGTCTGCTCATAAGCACGCTTTACGATACCATCCAACCTTTCGTTAGGGTAAATTTCCCCTTCTCCTTTACCATAAAGTTTCTCGTAAGGCAAAAGCTGCAGATTCAGATAACTGTTCAAGGCATCTGCATCAAAATGCTTGGCACCGCTTAAATCGAAATGGAATACAGGGTGTTTCACCCATTCCTTTTCGTAATCAGCAATGGCCAATCCCTCGAAAAGTTCCTTTCTTCCCTCGAAATAGGCTTGGAGGGTAGAGGCAAAGAGCGACTTTCCGAATCGTCTTGGACGGCTCAGAAAGATATACTTCATACCTTTTTCTCTGAAATCCACGATGTATTTGGTCTTATCTACATAGAGATAACCTTTCTCGCGAATTTCTTCAAAAGTCTGAATTCCTACAGGATATTTATTTACTATTTTTGCCATAATCCTACATGCTTTACGTTTTGCGCTGCTAAGTTACAAAGAAAATCCGAATTAACCAAGCATAATGGTTAAAAATAAAATGCTTTGTAAAATAAGGCATCCGGAATCCCCCGAAACATGTAAAATAAGGCACTCTGATGAGTTAAAAACATGTAAAATAAGGCTTTCCTCATTATTTTTTCTTATCTTTGTTCGCCCTGAAAAAACAATGGGATTGGGTTGTGGAAAGGGGGAAGAGAAAATAGAGAAAAATATAATCGTAATATAAACAATGAATAAATTAAAAGCATTATTGGGCTTCGACCCAAAGACTACTACGGTCAAGACGGAGTTGATTGCTGGTATGACTACCTTCCTGACCATGTGTTACATTCTGGCTGTAAACCCTACTATCCTTGCTACCACAGGCATGGACAAGGGCGCTCTCTTTACAGCTACAGCTATCGCTTCAGCCATCGCCACCTTCCTGCTGGCTTTCATGGCAAAACTTCCTTTTGCCCAGGCTCCCAGCATGGGACTGAATGCCTTCTTCGCCTTCACCCTTTGCCAGGCGATGGGCTTGACCTGGCAGCAGGCTTTGGCGGTATTGCTCGTAGAGGGTATCATCTTCCTTGCCATCACCTTCCTCAATATCCGTGACAAGATATTGGAGTGTATCCCGAAGAACCTCCGATTCGCCATTTCGGCTGGTATCGGTATGTTTATCGCCTTTATCGGTTTGAAGAATGCGGGCATCATTACTGCCAATGCGGATACTTTCGTGCAGCTCGGCAAGTTTACACCAGTCAGCATCCTGGGTCTCATCAGCATCCTGCTCTGCGGCTGTCTGATGGCGAGAAGAGTGAAGGGCTCTTTGTTTATCGCCATCATCATCTCTACATTGATAGGTATTCCGATGGGCGTAACCCAGTTCTCTGACAACTGGATGCCGGTATCTACCCCTCACAGCATTGCTCCTATCTTCTGCCAGTTCGATTTCACCGGCTTCTTTACTCCTAAGATGTTCATGGTGGTTTTCTCGCTGTTGCTTGTCAACATCTTCGATACCATCGGAACAGTTCTGGGATTGGTTTCCAAGTTGGGTATCAAGGAGAATGAGAAGGGCGAGATTCCGGGTGTGAAGGAGGCGATGATGAGTGATGCCATCGGTACTACAGCCGGTGCATTGCTGGGTAGCTCTACCATTACTACTTATGTGGAGAGTGCTTCGGGCGTTGCCGAGGGTGGTAAGTCGGGCTTGACATCTTTCTTTGTGGGTTTGATGTTTATCCTGAGCATCTTCCTGGCTCCAATCTTCCTGCTGATTCCGAGCGCAGCCACCAGTGGTGCCCTGGTAATGGTGGGTGTATTGATGATTGATTCGTTCAAGAAGATTGAGTTGGAGGATATCTCCGAGTCATTCCCTGCCTTTATCACGATGATTACGATGGTACTCTGCTACAGTATTGCCGATGGCATCTGTCTTGGTATTCTGAGCTATGTATTGATCAAGATGATGGTGGGCAAGTTCAAGGATCTGAATCCTACGCTGTATATCCTGAGCATCTTCCTGCTCTTCAATTATGTTTTCGGTTAATTAAACGACAGATAAAAAACGAGGCGGCAATCTGCATCACGCAGGTTATCGCCTTTATATTGGTTTATTTTGTTAACCACTTCCAGATAGAAATGATTTATTTGTATCAATTTTCTTGGCATATTGATAAATATCTTGCATTATATTGTTGGCTCTTATCATCATATTGAAGATGTAATCTCTAGTATCTGAAACCGATGGTTCCAGTGATGCCATTCCAATTGGATAATCCTGAGGTGTGAGAATTAATGTGTCTGAAACCTAGTCCGATATAGGGAACACTTCTACTCTTCTTGCAGTTCGGATAGAGGATGAGATCAGCATTATAGGAGGTGTATTTCCAGTCGGCATTTCCGATAGTATTGGTTATGGAGAGACGAAGATCTACCCCTTGTGCGGTAGTCTTAGGGTTGAAGAGTTTGAAGCCCAGTCCACCACCTAAAGCTTGGCTCTTGAAATAAGTCTTCACATCATCTTTCTTGTAGAGGTTGATGCTACCTTCAGTTTTGGCGAAGGCGTAGAAGCGTGGAGTAAGTTGGTAGCCAAGGGCGAAGTTCAAAGTAGTAGGTGTCATACCTTTGTTCTCCATTCCCACGCTAGCATCGAGATCAAATGTCAGATGGTCTAAGATGGAGTAATGTGAGGCATTACTTTCCTCTTGGGCGTGCATAGGCATCGCCAAAGTTGCGGCACCCATGATTAGAATTAAACTTTTCTTCATAATGATCTATCTTGTAATGTTAATATATGGTCCGATAGCCCATTTGTTGTAATGGTCTAAAGAACGAAAACGTAAGCAAAAGTACGAAAATGGCTACGGGTGTAGCCATTCTCCGTATCTTTTATGATATTTTGCACGTTCTTATTTCCTTTGAAACACTTTTTCAAAGTATTTGAGGATATAAATAATACATACAGCTATAATAGCTTTGAATAGCGATGTCTTCCATTCAATACTATCATTGAATATGGCATCGATCATCAAGTTTCCAATAAAAAATGCTATGGTCAAGCCAAGAATGACCATTAAACATTTACTCAAATTCTTGTAGTTTTGCATTGTCCCAATATAATTTACTATTAACTGTTACATTTGTAATCGTTTTGAAATCTTGTTTTTGTTGAGGCTCAATATTTGCTTCATCATAGAGTTGGAATACTTGATCTGCGTATTTTTTTATATCCTCTTTTTTGTCTAGAGTTGATAATTTTGTAACTATCTTCTTTTGGATTATTTCAGCATCTTTTATTCTGTTGTTATTTTCGAATCGTTTTATGTATGATTTGTTAACCTCATCATAGGCACTTTCTATATCGTTCTTCTCTTGTACACATTTTGAAAATGCATTAATTATGTCTTTTGATAGAGCTAAATATTTTGCATAATTTTGTGTTGCTTCAGAAGTGTTTATGCCATAATTCTTAGCATAATTGATACAGTCCTTGAATAAATTATCATAATCAATTTCATTATCTTCCCTTATATATTTGGAGCTTGACATGCTGATTTTATCTAAAATCTTGTTGTGATAATATCCGATGGAATCTGTTTTAAGTGTAGTATTATTTGCATTTACATATGTAGGTGATTCTGTTGTAAGAAGTAGCGAATCTTTTAAGGGTATCTTCATGCTACTTCTTGTTGCCATAGCTTTTGAACAGCTTTCCCAATGGGCATCAAAGGCTACTAAAATGCATAAAATCTTTCTCATAATTGTTATTTTATTATTAATAATATTATTAAATCTCTCCAAAATACTCTTTTCCATCTATGTTTATTGTGATGATGTGAGCTTTATTTAGTATATCTTGTGATATCCAAATAGACAAATTGTCATTTGTGGTAGTACATACATTATATATGTTATTTCCGTCAATATCTTCTAAGGCAATAGTTAAGTCTACACCCGTTTGTCGAGAACGAATGTAAATAACGTTCTCGACAATCTCTACAATAGGTGTGCTAACTCTAGGTGGAGCATGACGAATTTGACCATAACTATCAGTCGGGTCTGACGAGTGTACTTGTAAAGGAATAAACTCCCTTTCTGCATAAGCTTTTGTTGTTGCAACAATTAGCAATGCGGTAAATAATAAATGTTTCATAATCTAATAAATTTTTTATTCGGTTGCAAAGATATAGAAAAACAGATGAAGTGCAAAAAAAAGAGTGTACAGAGAGTGTACAATAGCATATCCATTGATGTACACAAACGTGTATATTAATGGATATGCTTGATTTACAGGTGACTATAAGGAGAGGATTACTTTATCCCAATCTGAAGGTGTTCCTTTTTTCTTAAAAACCTTTATATACATTCTTCTTCTAGATGCTGTTATTGCTTCTTTTGTTACATTAACAAATTTTGCAATATTTGAAGGGGTAACACCTAATTTTATCATTAAACAGATTTTGTATTCTACAGGATTTGTACAGAGGAATGCCTCTAGATTTTTATCAAATTCCGGATACGTAGAGTTTATTAATATTTTGAGATTCCTCCAACCTTCCTCTGATAGTTTATAAGTACCTTCCTTTATTTCTTTGTTAATTGTATTTTGTATTTTGGAAGTGCCTATAGAGTTTTGCTCTGAGTTGAGTTTAGCTTGTGTTTTTAATTCTGCAAGTTTTTCTAATTGTTTCAATTTATCAATTTTAAGTTTAAGCAATTCTTGCTCTTGCTTCATATTCTTAATTTTCATTTGAAAGCTAAAGAATATGATAATCAAGAAAAAAAATGCTATTATAATTGAAATATTTTTGAAATGATTCTTTGCTTTGAGTTTCGTATTTTCTCTTTCTTTTAGATTGTATTGGTACAATTGCTCTGCTTTTTTAGTAGCTTCGCAGTTTTTGAGTTTTTGAACAGAGTCATTGTAGAGTGTAAATTTCTTGAAGTACTTATTGGTAATAGCATCTTTGGATGTTATTTCTTTTAGTAAATTCTCTAAAGCGTAGCGTTTGGATGTGATATTACCGAAATCTAAAATAGCGTTTCGATATATATTTGCAAGTTTCTTGTTGTTATTTTTTGTATATATGTCAAGAGCAGTAACATAAACTCCGTTTTTGTCATTAAGTATATTAATATTGTTGATGCAATAGTTTATGTGAGACAATGCTTTAGTTGTCTCATCTTTTCTATTGTAAGCCACTGCAAGACCATGATGGAAAAGTAGAAGAAGTAAGGTGTCTTTATTTTTTTTTGCCTTTTCTACTCCTAATGAGAAATTTTTCTGTGCTTTTAAAATATTATTTTGTCCTAAATATACTTCTCCCATATCTCTTATGTCATAAAGCATATTTCTGATATTTCCGCTGAGCGAGTCTGCCTGATAGGCAAGGCGCAGTGCCGCTAATGCTTCTTTATTTAAGTCTGTATAGCGATACACGTTTGCCATTTGGCAATAGATGTCTCCTTGCAGGGCATAGTTGTCCTTGGCAACCTTCTCGTTCGCTTTCTGATAAAACTTGAGTGCTTCGGGTTTGTCGCCAATTTCGTAGTATACTCTTCCTGCATAGAAGTATGCTTCGGCAAGCAGGTTGTCTTCACCTGCATGCTCAAAATATGAAACTAATGAGTCGATGACAAGTTTCTGATTCGTAATGGGACGATATGCCTTGTCGCTTGCCTTTAATTTCAAAAGCTGGCAATACCTTTGATTGGCAGTGGACATGTTCGGCTCTGCCTGGCAGATACTGTCAAGCATTTTGCTTCCTTTCTCTGTATCTGCTGAAAGCACTTGGTCTGCTTTCTTGAGTGCAGGAGAAAAACTCTGTTTACATCCAGCAAAAAGAGCAAGAAGTAATATGATAATTGTTGATATGACGAATTGCTTTCTTTTCATCTGTTGTTTTTGTTTAATATCGTGCAAAAATACAACTTTTATTTTCAATTACCAAATTTTTGTGCGCAAAACTTATAAGTTGATAGTAAAATAAGTTTTAAGGTGATAGACAATCATAAAAAACGAGGCGGCAAATTGCATC
>ENA-OPSC01000835-OPSC01000835.1-human-gut-metagenome-genome-assembly--contig:-NODE-835-length-15424-cov-2.096753_pt1 | contig 15424 bp, 10 predicted proteins | sample MGYA00241800_ERZ501891 | MGnify/ENA primary metagenome ERZ501891 (study PRJEB25962, sample SAMEA2042407) | human gut metagenome | biome: human gut; feature: human-associated habitat; material: faeces...
CCGTTCTCGTCAGGCTCAAGTTCAACAGGAACAAGATGAGGAGCAAGAATAGCCTTGCCCATGTTTACAGTAGCACCGCTTACCTCACCGTAGTGACGGATAAGTGAAACTGTCATGATACCCGAAAGTGTTTCGATAGTCATTTCGTCCTTGTCAACAATGCCGTTATCTCTCATGAACTTAGCAACGCATCTGATACCGTTTCCGCACATCTTGCCCTCAGAACCGTCAAGATTGAACATTCTCATCTTAGCGTCTGCGACCTTTGAACGGCAGATAAGGATAACGCCGTCGCCGCCGATACCGAAGTGTCTGTCAGACAGATTGAGTGCCAGACCCTCAGGATTGTCTATTCTCTGGTCAAAGCAGTTGAAGTAGATGTAGTCATTGCCGCAGCCCTGCATCTTTGTGAACTCAAATGTCTGCTTTTCAGTTCTCATGTTGTTGATATCAACTATCTCAGTAGTTGACTCAGTGTATTTACTTCTGATAGATGCCGCAATAGCATTTGCAGTGTCGATAGAAGTCAGACAAGGAATGTTCCACTCAACTGTCTTTCTTCTTATCTTAACAGAATCTCTTGTAGGTATTCTTCCCTTTGAAGAAGTTGAGATAACATAAGCTATCTTTCCGCTCTCGATAAGTGTAAGAGTGTTGTTGTCCTCGTTCTCGTGTATCTTTGCCACTACCTCAGCGTCAATGCCGTGCTCGTGAAGCACCTTAGCAGTGCCGTTTGTAGCGTATATCTTAAATCCAAGGTCAGCGAACATCTTAGCTGTCTGTGGTATCTCGCCCTTGTCAGAATCTCTGACAGTGATGAATACTCCGCCCTTCTTGCCAAGCTTGTAGCCAGCAGCAGTAAGGCCCTTATACAGTGACTCTTCAAGAGAATTAGAAACTGCAAGCACCTCACCCGTTGACTTCATTTCAGGTCCAAGGTGGTTGTCAACGCCGATAAGCTTCTCGAATGAGAATACAGGAACTTTAACGGCAACATATGGTGAATTTCTGTAAAGACCAGTGCCGTAGCCCATGTCCTTGAGCTTCTCGCCCAGCATACACTTAGTTGCAAGGTCTACCATAGGAACGCCCGTTACCTTAGAGATATAAGGGATAGTTCTTGAAGAACGTGGGTTTACCTCGATAACATATATCTCGTCATGGTATGCAATATACTGAATGTTTACAAGACCCTTTGTGTTAAGTGCGATAGCAAGCTTCTTTGAGCATTCGATAATTCTGTTTATCAGACTGTCAGAAACGTTCCATGCAGGATAAACTGCAATAGAGTCGCCTGAGTGGATACCTGTTCTCTCGATATGCTCCATGATACCAGGGATAAGAATATCCTCGCCGTCACAGATAGCGTCTATCTCAAGCTCAGTACCCATAAGATACTTGTCTATAAGTACAGGGTTCTCTATTCCCTGGTCGAGAATGATAGCCATGTATTCCTTGATATCGTCATCATTGAATGCGATTATCATGTTCTGTCCGCCGAGAACGTAAGAAGGTCTCATAAGAACAGGATAATGTATCTTGTTTGCAACTTCAAGAGCCTCGTCACAAGTCATGACAGTGAAGCCCTGCGGTCTTTTTATCTTAAGCTGTTCAAGCAGCTCGTCAAATCTCTCTCTGTCCTCAGCAGCGTCGATAGCGTCAGGAGGAGTACCAAGAATGTTTACACCATGCTCAGCCATATGCTTTGTGAGCTTGATAGCAGTCTGTCCGCCGAACGCCACAACAACTCCAACAGGCTTTTCAACTCTGATGATGTTCATAACGTCCTCGTCAGTAAGAGGCTCGAAATAAAGTCTGTCAGCAGTATCAAAGTCAGTTGAAACAGTTTCAGGGTTGTTGTTTACGATAACAACGTCATAGCCCTTTTCTTTCAAAGCCCATACGCAGTGAACTGACGCATAGTCGAACTCGATACCCTGACCTATTCTGATAGGACCTGAACCGAATACTATAACAGTCTTTCTGTCATGACCCCTGTTTGCAATGAACTCGCTTGCCTCGTCCTCGTTGTCATATGTTGAGTAGAAGTAAGGTGTCATAGCCGCAAACTCAGCCGCACAGGTATCAACCATTTTAAATACAGCATGAACAGGCTTTTCTATCTTCTTGCCTGTTATCTTCTCAATGACCTTATCAGTATAGCCTATCTTCTTAGCTTCAAGATAAGTTTCCTCGTTGAAGTTATTTTTGAGCGTCTTTTCCATGTCTATAAGCTTACAGAGCTTGTAGAGGAACCACTCGTCTATCTTAGTGATGCTGTGTATCTCATCAACAGAAACGCCACGTCTGAGAGCCTCGTATACAACGAAAAGTCTTTCGTCTGTGCAGTCAGAAAGTCTGTCATGGATAGTCTTGTCATCAAGGTCAAGCATCTTAGGTGAGATAAGGCAGTCATGACCTATCTCAGCACCTCTTACAGCCTTCATTATAGCCTGCTCAAAAGTTGAGCCGATAGCCATAACTTCACCAGTAGCCTTCATCTGTGTACCAAGCTCACGCTTAGCATAAACGAACTTGTCGAAAGGCCACTTAGGGAGCTTAACAACAACATAGTCAAGGGCAGGCTCAAAGCAAGCATAAGTCTTGCCTGTTACAGCATTCTTTATCTCGTCAAGAGTATATCCGATAGCTATCTGAGCTGCAACCTTAGCGATAGGATAACCTGTCGCCTTAGAAGCAAGTGCGGAAGAACGTGAAACTCTAGGGTTTACCTCGATAACAGCATACTCGAAGCTGTCAGGGTTAAGAGCGAACTGACAGTTACAGCCACCCTCTACTTTAAGAGTATCGATTATCTTCAAAGCCGCAGAACGGAGCATCTGATATTCCTTGTCGCCCAGCGTCTGTGACGGTGCGACTACGATGGAGTCACCGGTGTGCACGCCGACCGGATCAATATTCTCCATATTACATACCGTGATGCAGTTGCCGTTCGCATCACGCATTACCTCATACTCGATCTCTTTCCATCCTGCAATACAGCGTTCTACAAGGACCTGACCTACACGGGAAAGACGAAGTCCGTTCTCAAGGATCTCTACCAACTGATGAGGATCATGGGCAATACCACCGCCACTTCCGCCAAGTGTATAAGCCGGACGGAGAACAACCGGATATCCGATCTCATTTGCAAATGCAAGACCATCTTCCACATTTTCAACAACCAGTGAAGCGGCAACCGGTTCACCGATCTTTTCCATCGTTGCTTTAAACTCAAGACGATCCTCCGCTTTCTTGATCGTCTCAGAAGTTGTTCCGATCAGACGAACCCCATTTTCTTTCAGGAATCCAGCCTCCTCAAGCTCCATGGCAAGGTTCAGTCCTGCCTGTCCTCCCAGAGTAGGAAGTACGCTGTCCGGTTTTTCTTTCTTGATCAACTGCTCAACCACTTCTACTGTCAGAGGTTCAATATATACTCTGTCTGCAATATCCTTATCCGTCATGATCGTAGCCGGATTAGAGTTCAGCAGAACAACTTCGATTCCTTCTTCTTTCAGAGAACGGCACGCCTGGGTTCCTGCATAGTCAAACTCCGCTGCCTGCCCGATGACGATCGGACCCGAACCAATCACTAATACTTTCTTAATACTATTATCTCTTGGCATTATTTCGTCCCTCCCATCATCTCAATGAATCTGTCGAACAGGTATCCTGAATCCTGCGGTCCCGGACAAGCTTCCGGATGGAACTGCACCGTAAAGATATTCTTTCCTACATATGCAAGTCCCTCATTCGTTCCATCATTTACATTCTTAAATGCCGGAACTGCAATCTTTGGATCTACATTCTCATCATCTACTACATAACCATGGTTCTGGGATGAAATATAGACACGTCCGGTCTGAAGATCTTTCACCGGATGATTTCCTCCACGGTGTCCGTATTTCAGCTTATGCGTTGTCGCACCGGTAGCCAGAGCCATTAACTGATGACCCAGACAAATAGCAAAAATCGGGATATCTGTATTGTATAATTTTCTGATTTCCTCAATAATTGATGTGCAGTCTGCCGGATCTCCAGGTCCATTAGAAAGCATGATGCCGTCCGGATTAGAAGAAATAATTTCTTCTGCCGGTGTATGTGCCGGATAAACCGTCACTTCGCATCCACGCCTGTTCAAAGATTTTGCAATATTATTCTTTGCTCCAAGATCAAGAAGTGCAACTTTCTTTCCATTTCCTTCCAATACATATTTTTCGGCACATGTCACCTTTGATACGACATCACCGACCGTATATGCCTTTAACTTCGGTAAGATCTCATCAAGATTATAATTCTCATTCGTCGTGATCATACCGTTCATAGTTCCTTTTTCTCTCAGGATTTTTGTCAGAGCACGTGTATCCACCCCTGCAATTCCCGGAATATCCTGTTCTTTAAGGAAATCCTGAATTGTGCCTTCGCATCTGAAATTGCTCGGCATACGGGACAGTTCTCTCACAATATAGCCGTCAGGCCATGCCTTCCTAGACTCCATGTCTGGTGTAATACCATAGTTACCGATCAGCGGATAGGTCATGACAACAGCCTGTCCTGCATAAGAAGGGTCCGTCAACACCTCCAGATAACCTGTCATCGAGGTATTAAATACGATCTCACTGATCATATCCTTCGTCGAACCAATGCTTGTTCCTGTAAACACAGTACCGTCTTCCAAAATAAGAAACGCTTTCATCTGTTCACCCTTTCCCTTCGTAAAAATATTTTTTCTCAAAAGGAAGGCGCTCATGGAGTCTTTATTCCAGAGCGCCCTCTTTCTCAAATTGTAAAGATTATACTACAGCATGAGAGACATTTCAACATCATTTTTGATGAATAACTTAGTACTTTTATTAATATATATTGGTATTTTTTACTTATAAATGCTATTTTATGCATTTTTATGAATACCAGAAGATCATTATAATCCGCTTTCTGTCATCCACGGCATACGTATATTTCACTTCTTCCAATTGTCTGAAGTCAACAAGAAACTGCGCCGCCTGTGGAATCAAATTATCTATAATTTTCTCTTTTGCAACTTCATAAACAGCATTTTCCGAAAAGCGGATAGCAAACATTTCCTGTCCCTGTTCTATCCCTGCTTTCATTTTTTCATAGATTTCATTCTCATCAAATGTTTCATAGTACAGACCGTTGATTCGATAATATTCCAGATCATTGGAATCGCACACCGGATACGGCACAAAATCATCCTGCTGATGATCTGTAAAAATTTCTTCATCTGTACAACATAGATACTCATAATTCACAAGATCATGAGGCAGCGTTTCTCCCGTCTCATTCTCCTGAAAGATCGGATCTCCGAAAGTCACATCCATCTGATAATACTTATCATCACATTTCACTATATTCCATGCATGTGCCCCCTGCTCTTTTACTGTTCCCACAACGTAAATACATTCTATTCCCATCTGTTTCAACAGATATTGCGCTGCCCTGGAATATCCTGCGCAGACGGATTTTTTCCCAACCAAAGAACTATAAATATTCTGATTATCCAATGCGTTTTGATCATAATCCACAGTATCTACAAGATATTTGAAAATGTACTTGATCTTCTCATACGCTGTCTCACATCCCTGTGCACCTGCAAGTGCCCCTTGTGCCGCATTTTCAATCCGCTCCCGTCTGGATTCTCTCTGTTCCTGTGTGCAGATATAGGACGGATGAAACTCTGTATAGTCTTTGTATACCGTCATTTTTGAGCTGCCGTCACACCAGAACAATTCCGGCCGGTCATACATCAGATATTCGTATATCTTTCCTGCCTCATCATTCTCGCCTGCATGAAGAAGAATGGTCTCTTCCATGGAACGAACCCCCTGCAGGATCTCACGATAAACCTGTTTTTCCTGCTCCGACAGCTGCTGATAATAAAAACCATCTGCAACATCTTCTTCTGATACATTTAACTCCGGAAATTCTATTTTCTGACCAGAATCAGACAAAAGTATATTTCCAGACTCACAGAATAATCCAGAGACTGCTTTTGTCATCTTTAATACACCTGCCGCTCCGATGATCACAAGAAGAAGCACAAGAAACACGAATCCTTTTCTTGTTGTTTTTCTATTTCTTCGTCGTTTTTTCCTTCGTCTTCTGTCTCTTTCCATTAATTTCACTGTCTCCTGTCTGAACTGTTCCTGTACTTTATGAAAGCTCTGCTATTCTTGACACGCCAACATAAATTTCCGATATCTTATACCATGTTTTATAATCTATCTCTCCTGTTACCGGAAGACCGAATATAGATTGAAATTCCCGGACAGCCGCTTCTGTTTCAGGTCCATAGATTCCATCTTCCGTCAATTTGGGGATTTCCGGATATGCACCTGCAATCACATTCAGTTCTTCCTGTATCTGACGCACTTTTGGACCTTGTGAACCTTGTTCCAGTGTATATCCCGGCCAGGAAGACGGAATACCTGAGATTGCTTCTGCCGTATTGATATACATATCGTCACCATAATAATACCTTAGAATTTCAATCGGAGAAAATCCCTGTTCTCCCAGACTTTTTGACCCCCACTGTGTCAACCAGTTTGGACAACTCACTCTGCGGCCATCACAATACTGTGTCAGGATTGGCTGGCGCACATTCGGCCGTGACAGATAGTCTGCAAACAGTTCATCCACAATCACTGAAATAGGCTCAAATATATTGCGCTCCGGGATCCATTTATGGTCAAATGCCGTTGATGATGTAATTGTAAAATCAAACCCTTTATTTCGATACCATTCCGTATAAACCCTGTTTAAAGTGAATGACATAATTGCCAGCACATTTGCCCTTATGGTGTCTGCCGGCCAGGTTGCATAGATTTCACTTGATGCGACATTTTTTATATAATCTTTGTACTTCACATAATAATTCTGTGCTGTAGAATCCCGCGGAGATCCATCATGTACGATAATATATTCCGGTACAACCACACGGCTCAAGACAATTTCTCCTGTTTCATTTACCGGCTTAATCTCTTCCTCTGCAATCTTCGGAGGATAATTTCCATATAAAGTATGAGCAGGGATGACGAATACCTGCTCTTCTTCCCTGCTCTGATCCTTTTGTTTCATGCGTATATTCTGGATTGCCTTTGTGTTTGCCAGGATCTCTGTTCCCGAAACACTGATCGACTCAAATCCTTCTGCTTCAATATTCAATGTATATTCTGAATATGGTTGACGTTCTTCGTTCTCATCCAGACTCCATTCTTCCGGTGGTGCATTCAGTTCAACCAGTTCTGTCTGACCGGAAGAATCCGTGACTACCTGCTCTAATATACTTTCCGGAATTCCTGTATAAGAGATGGAAATCCGTGCTTCCTTTACTGGAAATGCATTCACAGAAGATGTAACATTTACCTGCAGCTGACCACGATCGATCAGATTCTCCTGCGTTTCTTTGCTTTCAATTGAACCTTGTATCGGTTGAAAAAGTTTCATAGTTTGTCTCCCACATCTGATTCGTTTCCTTTTTCCAGTATATGCGGGAAACTCCTATTCTTTCCTGTTTTCTACACAAGTTTCAGAATGTCATTAAACATAATAACAACCATCAATGCCATCAGAAGCACAAATCCTGCAAAATGTACCATGCCTTCTTTCTCAGGCGGTACTCTTTTTCCACGAACGGCCTCAATGATAAGGAATACAAGACGTCCACCGTCCAACGCCGGAAGCGGTAACAGATTCATCACACCCAGGTTGGCGGTCAGAAGTACTCCTATATTGAGAAGATTTAAAATCACTACTACCATACCTGCCGGAGCTGCTTCCTGATAAACGTTATCTACCGCACTGACAATTCCAACCGGACCGGAAAGATCTTTTACTCCTACCTTTCCACCAACTAACATTTTCAGACTGTCAACTGTATATGTGATCCAATACTTTACCGTATATGCTCCGTATCGAACCGTTCCAAACAGACCCGGACGAACCATCTCACCACCTGTAATTCCAAGCAGAGGAAAAGCATCTCCCTCATTCTGTTTTGGTTCCAGCACAACTGTATAATCCTTACCGTCACGCTCATACTCAACTTCTACACTTTTTGTTCCCGCATGCATCATATTATACAGACTGATATCGTTCCAGATATAAACTGATTTTCCTCCGATCTTCTTGATTACATCTCCCGGTTCGATACCTTCTTCCTGCGCTGAATATCCATCTGTCACATTACTGACAATCGGTGCTCGATATCCCGTCCAGCCAATAATAATCATGCAGAGGATCCATGCAAGAATAAGATTAAACACTGGACCTGCAACAATTACTGACATTCTTGCCCAGACCGATTTGCTGTTAAAGCTCCCTTCAGACATATCATCCACATCATCTTCCCCCATCATGCAGGCTCCGCCAAACGGAAGAAGCTTTAAGCTGAATTTTGTTTCTCCAAACTGTTTTCCAAAAATAGTCGGTCCAAGACCCAGAGAGAATTCATCCACACGGATCTTATTCTTCTTTGCAAGCAGAAAGTGTCCTAATTCGTGAAAGATTACAATCGCACTGAATAGCAGAATTGCCAAGATTATGCCCATACATTACCACCTGTTTTTAATAAATTCATATGTTTCCTGTTCTGTCTTTAGTATCTCCTCAACGGTTGGAGCCGCAATATTTTTATGCGCTTCCATACACGCCTGAATAATTTCAGGAATCTGGAGATACTTAATCTTTCTGTCAAGGAACAGCGCAACTGCTTTCTCATTTGCCGCATTTAACACGGTCGGAAGGGAACCTCCTGTTCTTCCCGCTTCAAAAGCAAGCTTCAATCCATAAAATGTTTCCAGATCCGGCTGTTCAAACGTGATCTGCTGAAGTGTCGAAAAGTCCAGTCTGTCACCCGGAAGATAACGACGTTCCGGATAATAGAGTGCATACTGGATTGGAAGTTTCATATCCGGTGTTCCAAGCTGTGCGATCACTGCACCATCTTCATATTCCACCATTGAATGAATGATACTCTGTGGCTGCACAACAACCTGAATCTGATCTACATCCACTCCAAAGAGCCATTTCGCCTCAATCACTTCAAGACCTTTGTTCACCATTGTAGATGAGTCAATTGTAATCTTGCGTCCCATTGCCCAGTTTGGATGTTTCAATGCATCCTCTACCTGGATGTTCTCCAGATCTTCCAGTTTCTTTCCTCTAAATGGTCCACCGGATGCCGTCAGGAGAATCTTATGCAGAGCCTTCTGCTGTCCTCCCTGAAGAGACTGGAAGATTGCGCTGTGCTCGCTGTCCACCGGAAGAATAGAAACCCCTTTTTCCTTTGCCAGCGGCATAATGATATGTCCTGCTGTGACCAGTGTCTCTTTATTTGCCAAAGCAATATCTTTTCCTGCATTAATTGCTTCAATTGTAGGAAGAATTCCAATCATTCCGACAATTGCTGTCACAAGAATCTCTGACTCCGGCTGTCTCGCTACTTCAAGAAGTCCATCCATACCGCTTACTACTTTAACATCCAGATCATTTATTTTGTCTTTTAATTCATTTGCTCTTTCTTCTTTCCAAACTGCTGCCAGTTTCGGCTTAAATTCTCTGATCTGTTTCTCCAGGAGATCAATATTATTCCCTGCTGCAAGTGCTGTAACCTCCAGATCGCCATTTGTCCTGACAATCTCCAATGTCTGTGTTCCTATGGATCCTGTGGATCCCAAAATTGCAATTTTCTTCATCGTAACTTTTTACCTCTATTCTGCTTTTATGTTACAATCCACAAAACTGTGGATCAGCAACGCATCTATCACACATATATCTCCTTTTACAGAAACAGGGAAAGATAGAAAATAATAGGTGCTGTAAAGATAACACTGTCAAAACGGTCAAGAATTCCTCCATGTCCCGGAATCAGTTTTCCATAATCTTTAATGTTGTGGTATCTCTTGATCGCAGAAGCTGCCAGGTCGCCAATCTGTGAAATTGCTCCACCAACCGCACCGATAATCGCATATTCCAATATATCTGCTGCCGCATTTCCCCAGTAATTAATTGCAAGTCCATACAATACTCCGATCAATGCCGCACCAAGGATTCCTCCGATTCCACCTTCTATTGATTTCTTCGGACTTAAAATCGGTGCCAGCTTGTGCTTTCCGATCAACATACCGACACAGTATGCACAAGTATCACATCCCCAGGAGCATACAAATACAAGCCATACCGAGAAGATTCCTCCCGGAAGATTTCTTGTCTGATAAATGTAAGAGAGCATCACTGCCACATAGAACATTCCGAAAAAACCGGCAAAAATCTGCTGTGTATTATATTTCGGATAGGCAAATACAAGAACCGCCATCTGGCAGATCAAAAAAGCCATAAACAGCATAACAAAACAGTTTAAGGATTCTCCCGGAAGAAGCGGTTTAAAATATAATAACCCATAATACAGGATTGCAAAAATATATCCGACAATTCCTGGTGCCTTCTTCTCTATGTGAAATACTTTATACAACTCTGTCATTCCAATCCGGCTGATTAATAACAAAACTGCAAAGAGCAGGTTTCCGCCCGTGATCACTGTAACAAGCGCGATGATCACTAATAGTATTCCACTTAGTAACCTTGTTTTAAACATCTTTATTCCGCCTCCTCTACTCTGCCGAATCTTCTATGCCTGCGGTTATATTCTTCCACCGCTTTTATAAGCTCTTCTTTCGTAAATGCCGGCCACGGAATATCTGTAAAATAAAACTCTGAATAGGCCAGCTGCCAAAGCAGATAATTCGATAATCTTTGTTCTCCGCTTGTACGGATCATCAAATCCGGATCCGGAATGTCATTTGTATCCAGATAAGAATTAAATAATGATTCATCGATCGTGTCCGGATTTACCTTGCCGGCCGCACAATCCTTCGCAAGCTTTCTGGCTGCTCTTGTGATCTCATCACGGCTTCCATAATTCAGGGCAATTGTAAAATTAAGCCCTTCTTTGTTGGCTGTTGCCTCTTCCAGTTCTCTGATCCGCCCCTTGATATCCTCATCCAGCGGTTCAATATCGCCGATCACACGGATCTTCATATCATTCTTTGCCGCTGTCTTCAGACATGTTTTCATGTAATTTCTTAAAAGTTTCATCAGTGCATCCACTTCATTCTGTGGTCTGCTCCAGTTTTCTGTAGAAAATGCATAGACTGTCAGGTACTTGATTCCCTTAAGCCTTGCTTCTTCACAGATCTTCTCAACGTTCTTGGCTCCCTGTGCATGTCCGTAATTTCTCGGCATTCCTTTTGATTTTGCCCAGCGTCCGTTTCCATCTAAAATAATCGCAATATGCTGTGGTACGTTCATTTTCTTATCCTCTCTGTCGCAACTTTCTTTAAAGAAGAAATGGAGGCCTTAAATAAGCCTCCATGTTCTTAAAAACTTATCTGCGTACAAATAATCTGTAAACAGTTTTTCCACATTACAATCTGACAATTCAGCTCTGCTGTTTTTCGATTTAGACTGTCATGATTTCCTTGGACTTTGCCTCTACCATCTTGTCAATCTTAGCAACATACTTGTCTGTGATCTTCTGAAGTTCATCTTCAAGATCTTTGATCTCATCTTCAGAAATTTCCATTCCTTTCAGTTTCTTGAAAGCAACATTTCCATCACGACGGACATTACGTACAGCAACTTTCGCTTCCTCACCTTTTTTCTTAACCTCTTTCGCAAGTTCTTTTCTGCGATCCTCTGTCAGTTCCGGGAATACCAGACGGATAGATGTTCCATCATTTGTCGGGTTGATTCCGATATCAGATGTATGAACTGCTTGCTCAATTGCCTTGAGCATGCTCTTCTCCCATGGCTGGATCTGGATCATACGTGCTTCCGGTACAGATACATTCGCTACCTGCTGGATCGGTGTTGGTGTTCCGTAGTAATCAACTGCCAGCTTATCCAGTACATGTGGGTTTGCACGCCCTGCACGGATTGTAGCAAGTTCTCCATCCAGATTGTTAATTGTCTTTGTCATCTTATCATCATAGATTTTGTTTTTTTCATTCATGCTGTAATTCCTCCGCTATTTAAAATAGTTTATACAGTAACTTTTGTTCCTGTGAATTTTCCCTGCATTGTATTTACAATACTATTCTCTTCATTAAGTCCGAATACAAGCATCGGCATCTTATTCTCAAGACAAAGAATGGATGCTGTCAGATCAACTGCTGCGAGTTTCTGATCGATCACTTCTTGAATAGAAATTTCATCATACTTCACTGCTGCCGGATTCACCTTCGGATCACTGTCATAGATACCGTCAATTGCCTTTGCAAGAAGCATTGCATCTGCCTCAATCTCGATTGCACGGAGAACTGCACCTGTATCTGTTGAGAAATATGGATGTCCTGTTCCACCTGCGAAAAAGATCACCTTGCCTTCCAGTGCTGCAACTGCCGCATCCTTTGAGAACAGAGATGTAAATGCTCCGCATACAAAAGGTGTGAATACTTCTGTCTTCATTCCTACATGACGGAAAATATCTGACACATAGATACAGTTCATAACTGTTGCAAGCATACCGATCTGATCTGCTTTTGTACGGTCAATTGTCTCACTTGTTCTTCCTCTCCAGAAGTTTCCTCCTCCTGTTACGATTGCTACCTGCACACCTTCATCTACAAGCTGTTTTACCTGCTTCGCAACTCCGATACAAGTTGCCTCATCAAATCCAGTCTTCTTCTCACCTGCAAGAGCTTCTCCGCTCAGCTTTAACAATACTCTTTTCATACCGTATAGCTCCTTTAAATTCTATCTTTCAGTGCCTGTTCTGTCTTTTTCACACAAACCATAATTCAAAGTATAATGGCACTAACCTAACCTAGAGTATAACATAAGTTTCCACATTTGTCATGACCGAAGCGTGAAATCCTTATTTTTTTCAAAAAAAGAACCGATTTCTTTCAGGCAATGTTTCTATACGAAAAATCCTGATTAAATCGATTCTTTTCATGATTATTAAATTCGCCTACATAATAAGCATTGAAAACAGCACTGTAATAATTCCACAGATTCCGATTGCAAGACCGCTCATTGCACCCTCGATCTCACCAATTTCAATTGCCTTTGATGTTCCGACTGCATGACTACATGCACCGATCGCAAGTCCTGCTGCCACAGAATCCTTCACATGGAATATTTTGATCAGCGTCGGAGCCAGAATACTTCCAAGTATCCCCGTGAAAATAACAGCAACCACCGTAATCGGCACTACACCACCTGCCGGCTCAGAAATACTCACTGCGATAGGTGTTGTCACTGACTTAGGAATCAGTGAAACTGTCATGCTCTGATCCAGTCCAAATAATTTGCACATTCCAAACACGCTTGCCATAGATGCTGCTGATCCTGCAGTACATCCAACTACAATTGGAAGCCAATATTTCTTCAAAACATCAATTTTGGTATAAATTGCAACCGCAAGACATGCTGTTGCCGGAGCAAGAAACATGTTGATCAAAGCCCCGCCCACATCATAGCTATCATATGGAATATCAAAAATCAAAAGGACTCCTACAATCAATACAATCGCAACGATCAGCGGATTACAGATCGGTGTCTTTAATTTACTATGCAGCTTTTCTCCTATCCAGAATGCTACTACACTCAACCCTACTCCAAAATAAGGAGATGTCATTAATTCTTTCATGCTTTCTTTCCTCCCTTTTTCTTCTCCATCAATTTCACTGTCAGCGTAACTACATACGCTGTCACAGCAAATGTTACAATCGTGGATACAACACAGATTACAAGAAGCTGAAGCACTGTACTTTTTAAAATGTCAAAATAATTAATGATACTTACTCCTGCCGGTACAAAAAAGAATGCCATATTTCCTAATAAAAAATCTGCTTTTTCCTGCACATGCTCAATCTTTAAGAACCCGGTCAGCAGACAGAGCAACAATAAAATCATACCGATTACACTCGCCGGAAAAGAAAACGGCAGATAATGTTCAATTACAAGACTGACCCAGCAAACACCGAATATCACACCAAACTGTTTTAAAATCTTCATTTGTTTTACCTCTTTTTAATATGTAAGCCTACATGTCAAGTTCCAGAAACGATTCTTTCGTCAGTTTCTGTCAATCTCATGCCAGGAGAACTCTCTCTTCACATGACACGCTTTTTAGATTAGCACTGCGCACTCTATCCGTCAATGTGATTATTCATGAAATAATCACACTATTTTGCATGTTTTTTTGATATATTTCTTCAAATAATCCAAAAGACATTGACATCTAATTGTATATGTTTTATGATACATATGTTTTCGCACTTTAAACAACTAAAATTTTACAGTACGAATATTAAGGAGGATGATAAAAAATGATTATTGTTTTGAAACCTCATACTTCTGAGGAAAATATACACCGTGTCGAAAATCTTGTGAAAAAGCACGGACTTGACACTCATCTGGTTCAGGGAACCGGAATGACGATCATCGGATGTATCGGAGATACAACACTGATCGATCCAAGACAATTTGAAATTGACACATGTGTTGACAAAGTTATGCATGTACAGGAGCCTTATAAGCTTGCAAATCGCGCATTTCATCCGGAAGACTCTATTATAGATGTTTCCGGTGTTAAGATCGGCGGTGAACATTTAGGACTGATTGCAGGACCTTGTTCTGTAGAATCCTATGAGCAGGTTCTTGAGATTGCTCAAAAAGCAAAGACATCCGGAGCAAATCTTCTCCGCGGCGGCGCATTCAAGCCAAGAACAAGTCCTTACGCTTTCCAGGGACTCGGACTTGAGGGACTTGATATTCTCTGTGCAGTCAGAGAAGAAGTCGGACTTCCTATTGTCACAGAACTCATGTCTTCCAAGTATCTGGATGTATTCAACGAGAAGGTTGACCTGATCCAGATTGGTGCCCGCAACATGCAGAACTTTGATCTTCTCAAAGAATTAGGACAGGTTGATCGCCCAATCCTGTTAAAGAGAGGACTGAATGCCACATACGAAGAATGGATCATGTCCGCTGAGTATATCATGGCATCCGGTAATGAAAATGTCATTCTCTGTGAACGTGGTATCCGTACTTTTGAGACTTTTACAAGAAACACTCTGGATCTTCAGTGTATCCCTGTTCTTCGCAGCAAGACACATCTTCCAATTGTTATTGACCCAAGTCATGCCGGCGGAAAATGGTGGCTTGTTGAGCCTATGGCAAAGGCTGCAGTTGCTGCAGGTGCTGACGGACTTATGATCGAAGTTCACAACAATCCGGAAGCTGCCCTTTGTGACGGAGCCCAATCTTTGAAACCTGAGAAATATGATGTTCTGCTTCAGCAAGTTCGTCAAATTGCCGAAGTAGTCGGTAAAAAATTCTAAGGAGATCGTCATGAAATTAACAGTTGATCTTGGACCGAATTCTTATCCGATCCATA
>ENA-OPSC01000843-OPSC01000843.1-human-gut-metagenome-genome-assembly--contig:-NODE-843-length-15333-cov-2.321508_pt1 | contig 15333 bp, 19 predicted proteins | sample MGYA00241800_ERZ501891 | MGnify/ENA primary metagenome ERZ501891 (study PRJEB25962, sample SAMEA2042407) | human gut metagenome | biome: human gut; feature: human-associated habitat; material: faeces...
CATATACAGAACCAGGATTTAGTGGAAATACTACAACAACATCTGGTAAACCAGCTAAATTAGAAAATGGTTTAGAAATAAGTGTTCCTTTATTTGTAGAAATAGGAGATAAACTAAGAATAGATACTAGAACTGGTGAATATATGGAAAGAGTCTAAAAGAAAGAGGTTTTGTTATGGAAATAAAAGAGCAATTACAAAAACTAATTTTAGATATGAATAAAAATATTAAAGATGAAAAAGATTTAAAATATGTTCAAGAAAATGTTATTAAGACAATGGTAGATATATTACAAAAAATGGATGATGTAAACAAAGACAACCAAACAAAAATTGCCAAATTAGAAGAAAAAATGGATAAGATGGCAAAAGAATTATATCTTAATGATGTATACGATATAGAAATTGTTTGTCCATATTGCAATTATCAATTTGAAACAGATTTTGACGAAAACAAAAAAGAAGTAAAATGCCCAGAATGTAATAATGTTATAGAGTTAGACTGGTCATGTGACGACGATTGTGAAGACTGTGGAGATTGCGATGATGGTTGTGGAGATGGATGCAGTTCTTGTACAGGATGTGGTCATCACCATGGTAACGATGAAGACTTGGAAGATGATATGTAAATATTAGTTAAAAAGACACATAGAATATATGTGTTTTTTTTGTATGGTACCAAATTTCTCCTACTAGGAGAAATTTCTGTACTAGAGAATTATAGAGAACCTTAGAATTTATATTGGTTAGAAAATCCTAGGTTCGCTTTTTTATTGGAAATAATCTAAAGGATTTACATATTTATCATTTATGCGGAAGCCCAAGTGCAAATGCGTACCAGTTGTAGCACCATTAGTTGGTTTTCCGGTTGAATCGGTATAATTATTACCAGGAACACCATAAACATATTTAGGCCCAACATTTGCAATAATTTGCCCTTTAGAAACAATATCACCTTTAGATACTAAATAATTAGGAGATATATGGCAATAGGTAATTTTAAACTCATTAAATGACAAAGTTAAGGTGTAACCACCAGCACCTAAGAAGCCTAAAAAGCTGATTTTACCATCTTCTATAGCTATTAAATTGGTTCCTTCTGGAGCACCAATATCTGCTCCATAATGATAAGAAGAAGCGCCAGCAGTGGGGGAATCTCTTTTACCAAATGGAGAAGTAATTTTGGTATACCCAGGAATTGGCCAAGCAAAACCGCAAGAAGAAATAGTAATATTGTTACTATATATTAAATTGGCATTTGTAGATGGAATAGATAAAGATATAAAAAAAGTTACAAAAATAAGTAAAAACATAAAGAACATAATAAAAAATTTATTAAACAAGTGTACCTCCATATTTAAATAAAGATAAGATTAAAATATAGTGTTAGAATGAAAAATAAAGGCTTGCTATTAGTGTTAATAGTAAGCCTTTATTTTTTATATTGGCAGGGGTAGAAGGATTCGAACCCTCACAGGCGGTTTTGGAGTTCTGGTTTTTATGTAAAGTAATGTTTCGTAGTGTTTGGTAATGTGTTGAAATAGCTATAAAACATTGCTTTTTTGTTTAGTAGTATTTTTCCATTTTTAGTAACCTTGTGCAAAGTTTGACCCCGTTTTGCCCCCTTGATAATTTTTATAATAATAGCACATATAAATTATGATTTCAAGCAATTTTAGTAAATTTCACAATTTAGTCATAATTCCTTTTTTGCTGACCAACTTTTCAAAAATTTAATTCATTCAAGAACAGTTTATAAGATGTTTATAAAATTTTCCCTAACCCCTTTCCGCTCAAAATAATTTAAAGTCTATAAGAGCCGTTTAAGGCTTAATCATTTCTAGCATATAAAGTAGCCATACCAAGTGCGGTTTGCTAATAGTATTAGTAAACCGTAAATCTAATAATAAACCTCTGTAACCCAGTGATAGCAAGGAAAATAGAAAAAAAAAAAAAATTTTAGTCTTTTTTCTACCAAACACTTGTTTTGTTATGTAAACTATGGTAAAATAAGGTTGGTGGAAGGAGGTGTAAAATGCTAGAAGAAAGCACATTAGGAAACTTTAAGGAAATAGGAAAAATATTTGAGGACTACTTTGTGAATCTTCCACCTAGCCCCCCAATAATGTCAAAACAAACACAGCTAAATATATTACTTAGAAAATGGGAGAATAAGCAAAGAAGAACAAAAAAGTATAAATATGAAAAATTCTTTCATGATGGCTTTTTATCTGAACGAACAGAAAACACAGTATTGTATATTATAAATGACAAAAGAAAATTTATGAAGAAAGTGTATAATATGCAAAGATATATAGTGAAAAATAGCATTATTGATATAGGAATTGATGATGTATCATATATGTTCCTAAATAAGACATTATCAAACATAGTAGATATAAATGAGTATAGCAAGAGATATACTGATTTCATTTTAGAAGAAATCAATGTAATTCAACCTATACTCATTGTTTGTTTACGGAGATCATGAAATAGTAGATAAAATCATACATAATAAAAGAAAATCAGAACTTACAAAAAATATTAAATATATTCCGCTTCTGAATATGTTTCCAGTAGATATGCCTATGAGCCAAAAAGAATACCAACTTTGGTTTGAATATAGGTATTATCAAAAATTTTTGAAAATTTAGGAGGAATAAAGGTATGGAGCCAGTAGAAATCAAAGAAATATATAGAGAACGTGCAGGAGAAATTGAGATGACTAAGAAGTATAATGAACAATTAGAAAAAATACAACTAATAAGAGAAAAATTAGAAAATATGTTATTTACTGAAACAGAGAAAACAACTCTAAGAAAGCTATGTGAAGAATACTTGAAACTAAGTGAAATTGATAGTGAACAGTGCTTTATATATGGATATGCATTAGCAACTAGGATTACAAGTGAGGCATTTTTGCAAGAGAAAAAGAATACTAATTGCTAGTATTCTTTATGACTTTTTTAGTACATATTCAATAACACTTATCAAAAATTCTTTATCTTCGTTTGCTAGTGTAGATAAAGCATTTGTTATATATTCATCTTTACTATCAGTATAATTTAAAACACCATTAAATAAAGAGTTAGGCTCAATATCTAATATCTTACAAATGTTTGTTAAATTAGTTATGCTAAGTCCACTACAACCTCTTTCTATCATAGAAATAAATTTACTAGAAACATTTAATTGCTCTGCCATTTGTTCCTGTGTATAACCTTTTGAATTCCTAGCATTTTTTAGATTTTGACCGATAGTAACTAAAATCTCTTTATTTTCTCTCATATCTGTTAATCCTCCAAGTATCAATATTAATTATTATACAAATTAGACTTTATTAGTAAAACAAAGTAGTAATTAACAATATAAAATATTACTTTACATTGTAAAATATTAGTGCTATAATGAGAAAAAAGTCGAAATATAGAAAAGGGGGTGAGATTATGGAAGAAAAGAAAAAAGCTATTGACAAAAAGACAATACTAATTATTAGTTCCATTATAATTGTTACTATTATAATTGGAAGTTGTATTCTATTATTTAGAAATACAAACGAAAATATAACAGTTTCTGATAATAATGATAATAATTTAAATACCAGTATGGAAAATGAGAAACAACAACAATACATACAAATAGACGGTGGCTTAGAGGGACTTATAGGCAAAACACAAGAAGAAGTAACAACAATTATTGAAAAAGCAGGACTAAAAGTAAAAATTAATGAAGAAAAAGAATTTAGTGATACTATTCCAAGTGGTTATGTAATTAGTTGTAGTGGTAGCCGAGCAACAGGAGAATGGCATTATAAAATAGATGAACTTGATTCAACTCAAATTGCAATAATTAAAAATTCTATGAAATATGAACCAGATAAGTATAACTTATTTATGTACGAAAAAATTTACGAATATGAAAAACTAACAGATAACAATCTTGTTTTAGGAGATACATTATACTTAACTATAAGTAAAGGTAAAGAAGTTATAATGCCAAATTTGATAGGAAGAAATCAAAATGAAGCTAAACAAATTCTTCTTGAAAATAATTTACAATATAAAGAAATTATTGGTTCAGATGTAGATAAGCTAGAAAATACAGTTTTAGAGCAGAGTATTGAAGAAACAGAAAGTGTAGAAGAAAAGACAGAAGTAGAAGTTACAATTAATAAATTACAAAAATTATCAATAGATATATCTTCTATGACTACTGGAAATGAACCAATACCAGTTAGATTAGAGTTTGACGATCCTTCGCAAGGAACAAGACTATTTACTGATATAACCCCATCGGAGAAAAATCTACAATGCTTAATTAAACTTGGAAAACAAACTAAAATTACTGTATATATAAATGGCAACAATATATATTCTACTACAATTAATCCTAATGGAGCTAAAGATATTATTTATATAAAAAATCCAAATCCTGTTGAAGAAAAAATTTTAGATATTTATTAAGGAGAAGTATTATGGAAAAAGAAAAGAAACAACCTTTGAAGAAAACTATATTGATACCTATTATTTTAGTAATAATTTTAATAATAGGTATATTAGTAGTAGTTAAATTAGCCAATACATCATTAACTAATAAAGATGTATTACAAGTTTTAGAACAAGATGGAAGAACAGAATATTTACAAAAGGATACTATAAAAATTGGAGCAACTATTGATTGTTCGTATAATCAATATAATAAAATTGCATGTTATAGTTGTTTGTATATGGGAGATATAACTTTAACAAATGGTGGGCTGATATTGTTTAATAAGGATACAAAAGAATATAAGAATATTGTAACAGATATTTATATGTCTTCATTAATTTCATATTTAATTTCTGAAAATAATGTTTCTAATCAGAGAGAGATGTTGAAATTAATTAACAACTATTTTAATGAAAATGGTATTGACAATTTTAGCTATGGAAACAAAGATAAATTTGATAGTTATGTAGAATTAGGTAAAAGTATTGGAAAAGCTATAGGTATAAAACAATGTAGAGAAGTTATAGACAAAGGTATTCATGACATAAATAACGAACTAGATAATTTTACATTTTTCTATAAAAAAGAAGAAATTTTTCCTCATTATATAGGGAGCGAAACAACAGATAAAAAATTTATGTGGCATGGGATAAGCGAATCCATAATAAATTTATTAGATAAGTCAGCTTATAATGCAATGGTATCTTTACATGGACAACCATATAAATATGTTACCAAATATACTATACTTGACTGGAATAATGAACAAAAAGTTATAGGAAAATATGATAGTAAAGAAGAAGCAAAAGAAAAATTTGATTTGGAAGATGCAACTGATGAACCTAATGAGGTTAATATACCTGAAAACACAACAAAAGAAAATAATTCTACACAAACTAATACAACAAATAGAAATGAAGAAAATAATACTAATATAGAAAGTAATATAAAAAATGGCAGATATAATAAAATACTAACAAGTAAAGAAAAAGAAGATATGCTAATAGAATTAGGAGATATAAGTATAAAAATAGAAGGTAATAAAATAGCTTTAACAGATATAGATATGCAATGCACGTTAACAGGAACTTATAAAATAGAAGAAGGAAAATTGATAGGAAAATATACAACAGCAGAATACTATTCACACGAGGAAATGAAAGATGTTACACAAACAGTAGAAGATAGGTTTGAGTTTGAAATACAAGAAAATAATAAATTATATGATACTATGGGTTATGGACAATTTTTAGGAAAATGCTTATATAGAAATGCAACTTATGAATTAGCACAATGATGGAAAGGAGATTTTTATGGAAAAAGAAAAGAAATCAATTACTCAAAGATTTAAAAATTTATCAATAGGAGGAAAAATTATCTTTATAATGATAACATTGCTGTTGATTATGGTAGTAGTCGGATTTGTCATAGATAACATGAATAATAACAAAAGCATAGTATCAAGTTCAGAACAACTAGAAAGTGAATCGAAAACTAATAAAGAAAGTATTAAAAATTTTGTGAAAAAAGCAGATACTATAACTGGAATGAGTTTTACATTCAATAAAGAAGAATTTGCAGAAAAATATTTAAAAAATTATCAAGAAGAAATTGAAATTGGTTTGGCAGATAAAGGGTTTACTTATCAGCAGACACAAGAAAACTTAAAAATATATGCTAATTCATTATATAGAGCCAAAGGTAATGCAATAGGAATGGGAAAAGAAGAACATTTTATAGTAATGCTTTTAGAAGAACCAACGAATAATAAAATTGTAAGGGTTATGGGATCTATTATAAATTTTAGTAGCCAAAATGAAAAATTGCAACAAACATCAATAAATGGAGTAATTAATATGTATAAAGCAATAGATGAAAGTATTACAGAGGAAAAAGCTAAATCTATTATAAAAGATATATCAGGAAAAATAAAAAATAATGGACAACCAGCAATTTATGAAAATGGTGTTTTGTATAGTGCAGAAGAATATACAAACAATGGTTATAAATATACGAGATTTAGTGCTACGGCAGTTACTAAGGAAAAAGCAAAAGAAATTTATGGAGTAGAATTTTAGAAGCGGTTACATTGCTAATCGCTTTTTCTTTATGCCTAGTTAAGCCTAGGAGCAAAACACAGAGGTTTAATATATTTCTTTGGAAAATTCCCCGCTTCTAACAGTAATTTTGTTAGAGAAGAAAATAAGAGCTAATATAGAAAAACACGGTGTTGTTTTTTGAATTTAGTACATAATCAATTTTTTGAAACAACAACGTGTAATATAAATAATTACTCTACCCAATATTTTTTAGTTTCTGTTGGTCTAGTTTGTTTTCCTTTATTTTGTAATTCCTTATCAAGTGTTGTATATAATTTTAATAAAGTCTCTTCTACTTTTTTCATATCATTATTATACAATTGCTTAAATTCATTTTCTTTTGTTTCGTAGTCATAATCCTTATCAAAGTTTAATCTTTCACTTTCGTATTTAGAATTATATACTCCTTTATATTTTTTAAAAATTCTTTTTCTTAAAGTTCTATAAAATTGTAGAGATCTTGTAGTTGTCATTTCACGTTTTCGTCTTTTTTCAGCATTAAATATTTCTTTACACGAAGTATTTTCGTTGTAATATTTATAAAAGTAATCTTTGTTACAATAAACTTGATTAGTTCTGCTGGGAATAAAATATTTGTTGCAACCTTTACATTTCTTGATAACTTTTTTGTCTAAGCATATATGGTAAATGCTAGCATAGAAAAAGTCTGTAAATGTATTTAATACATAAGTGTATTTATATGGAATAGGGTGTTTACTATATTTAGATGTATATTCAATTTTAGGAATTGGTAGGCTTAAATCTATTCCAGTAAAAATATTAGTTTTTGAATCTTTTTTTGTAGGTACAAATGAATTTTCAAGTATTCGTCGCTGAGAATCTAACTCATTTATTATCTTATCTAAATATTTCGTAGCAAGGTCTTTTCTAAAATTAATAGTTTGGCTATATTTGTATTTATCTTTTAATTCCATATCTGATATTTTTTCTACTTCTAAGTAATTGTTATAATAAAATGGGTTACAGTCCTTTGCATTTAGTACAAAGTTTAATTCTTTTTCTTTTGAAATACACTTTCTAAAGTTTTCAAATATAAAATAGTCTATGTAAGGTATTAATAGTTCTACTAGTGATTTATCTAAAAAATCAAATTCTTTTTCTATATAGTCTAAAAATTTATGATATTGATAATAATCGTTATAGAAAAATTTTGTATCTATGTGTTCAAATTCTTTTCCATTTATTACAATATTTTTAAAACTATTTATTATATTTTTATAGTTATTCATAAGAGTAATAAGCAATGTACCAATAGGAAACTTTATTCCTTTTTTGATATTGCTTTGACTTTTTTCTATATAAATATATTCTTCATTAGGTAGATATTCTGCTTCTCCATTTTCATTTGTAATTTTTTGGCTGTTCTTAAAACTTATATATAGTTTAGGTCTATATCCCAAAAGTTTATTTATTCTTTTATACTTCATATTCTTCTCCATTTTCTTAGATGTGTCACATTAATTAGAAAATATATTTTTTAATTAGTAGAACCACATCTTTTTTGTTTTATAATATTAATCACAAGATACAAAAACATTTTACCATAGTAGATGTCTTTGTTCAATCTTATATTGCTAGCAATTAACAAAAGAAAAAATCTTATTCTTTCATATTATAGTTAAGGAGATGGTAAATTCTTCTGACTTGCTATCTTCTTAACTGTGTATCCTAATAAGATAAATGAAACGCGGTGTTGTACTTTGAAATAATAATGCAAATATTCAACAAACAACACGGTGGAATAACAAAGGAGGAACTAGGAGTTATGACTAATAAAGACATAAAAGTAGAAAAAACTAAATATAAGAAACCAAAACCAGAAGAAATGTGCAAAGTATATGACTTAGGAAATGGTGTAATAGAAATAGAAACTCCAAAAGTCAGAAACAAACCATACAAAAATCATTGCAGAAGAATTAACAAAAATGAAATGGTAACAGAAGATGGAGAAATTATAGAGATAAATCATTGTAATAATAGAGCAGAAAATATACAACTATTTCGTAAAGGCATAAAGTATGTATATAGATTAATAATGACAAACTTCTCTGGTACAGATAGTGAAAAAATAGTAGTTCTGGTGTGTGAATTGAACAATGATAAAGAACTAAAAACTCTATACAAAGACTTTGGAAATTTTTATAGCAAACTAAAAAGAAGAATAAAGAAAGACTTAGCATATATCATTATAACTTTGTTCATAGATAAGGAAAAAGTGATATATGAGTTATGGGTAAAAACATTAGATAATTCTCCATTGGTTATAGAAAATGAAATGTTGCAGAATATATGGAATTATGGAATAGCTTATACTAGCAACATTACAGATATTAGATACCAAGCTAATTATATGGAATATACAAATGGTTTAAAGTATTACCCAGCGTATTGTAAATTTTATAGAAAATCAAAAGTAGGAATTACAAAACCTAAACATAAAATAGTTCCGCACGCGGAAGCAATGACATTAGTTAAATCAAAAAATATGGAAATGACCTACGGTAATACAAAAATAGTAACTAAAACAACTGAAAATGGTATTGAATATGCTGTAAACTCTATAACTTATGAGGTTTATATAGATAAAAAATATGTAAAGAAAAGAGGAGAAAAAACCATGCAAGACTATACAAGTAAAAACAAAAAGAAAGCAACTGAAATATTAGAAAAAATAGAAAAATCATCTAATTATCAAGATGTTGCTGACTGGATAAAATTAGAATATGTTGCAAAAGACTTGAACTGGTTATTAGTAAAAACTAATACAATGACCGAATATGGTTCAGATGTAGAAGAGGTGCAAGAATTACTAAATGCTAATATTAGTAAAACTATTGCTAATATCACTACACATAATAATTTCAATTTATATGAAACATCTTCTTTTAAAGCAATAAAACTAATGACAGATACATTTGAACATATAAAGGAAATGTTTGGACAAGTTCAATGGACTGAAAGAGATAAACAAAAAATAGAGAATATGTTTGACTTGGCAATTAGTACGATAAAAAGTACCGACATTTATATTGAGAGTCAAACTCCAAAAGATATAGAAGAAGATTAGAAAGGTGGTGGTGATTGTGCCAAAAGATAATGAAGAACTTATAAAACATTATCAACAACATATTTCGGAAATAGAGGAAGTCATTGATAAAGTTGATAATGATAAGATTTTGAATAGACATCAAAGAAGTAGGCTTATAACTTTCTTGGAAAAAGCAGCCTACCATTGTAAAGGTATGATAAGTGCATTAGATGGCAGTTATCATAAGGAATAGAAAGGAGCAACAATATGGAAAATGATACAGTAGCATTTCAATATGAAGAAATGCCAGAAGATGTCGAAAAGACACTAAATGAAATAAATATGAAAGGTGGTGATTTACAAAATGAAAACAAAAAGAGAGATAGCCATGAATAATAGCATTAGACAACTATGTGTAATGCAAGAAGAATACATGGCAAATAAAAATTTAGATTTAGACAGTAGAATAAATACTGTAAGATACTTAGAAGATGTAAAAGTTAAACTTTCTAAAATTCTAAGTGATAATGTTGAAATAGAAAATGTTTCAAATAATTAGTTAGTACATAAGGTTATATGGGAAGATTAGACTTCTTCCCTATACCTTTAAGAATGAAATAATAAATGAAGTAATAATCCCGATTATACGAACTATTAGACGCAGTAATTATACAAAAATTTTGTATAAGGAGGAGATTAAGAATGCAACAATGGAGAACTCCAGCTAAGTTAATAGAAGAAATAAAAAGGGAAGACCCGAATACATGTCTTACATTATATTCTATTAGACAGATGCTTTTAAAAAAGGAGATAAAATTTATCAAAAGAGGTAGAAAATATCTAGTTGATAAAGATAGCTTGTTAGAATATCTTTCAACATCAGCAAATGAAAACAAAAATAACTAATCATAAGCTACTACCTGAATTGGTAGTTAAGCGAGGTGAAGTACAGATGTTAAAGATTTTGCATGAATCAAGTGTTGTAGATAATATTTATAGTCTTATAAAGAACTTAAAAGATATACAACAAAGTTTAGAAGGACTTGAAGTATTACCAGCTGATATTGATGACCAAATACAAATACAAAATATAAGAATAAAAAATGCAGTTGGAAAAATCAATGATTTAATCAGTAATCTATAACAAAAATGTCCGCTTCTTAATTTATGTTGAGAAGCGGAAACACTATAAATATCAACGGTTATAAGCGATAAAAAAGTATAAAAAGATTACAAAAACTATAGCTTTAATTTACATAATATGGTAAAATAAGGTTGTGGTTGAAAGTGCTGTAAGTCACTTGTACCAATGAAAAGGAGAGATAAAAGTTGAAAGGTATAATAATGAAATATAATGAAGACTATACTAAATGTCAAGTTGTTGTAGCAGTAACAAGGAACGGTGTAAGGAATAGATATAAACAAACATTTTATGTCGAAAATGAAAGAGATACAAAAGCAGATAGGATAATGGAGCTAGAAAACAAAGCTATCGAATTTAGGAATAAACATAAAAAAGAAGATTTTATGAAAGGTGAGGTAACAACATTTGAAGAATTTGTTGATATATTTATGAAGAAATATGCTGAAAAAGAATTATCGCCAAGCACAGTTGAAAGATATAAACAACTATATTCAAGAGCAATAAAGAGTCCATTGGGAAAAATGTATTTGAGTAATATAAAACCAATAGATTTGATAAGGTTTTATGAAAGTTTAGAAGAAAAACAAGTAATAAAATACAAAAGTGGAAAAGTCAAAGAATATTATTTAAGTAGACAAACTATTCTTCATCATCAAAAAGCGATAGGAGTTTTATTTTCAAAAGCTAAATATTGGCAGTATGTGAAAGAAAATATAACTCAAAGAGTGGAAAATATAAAAGTAAGACATAAAGAAATAAATGTATTAAGTTTGAAAGAAATAAAAAAGCTATTAGAGTTATTAGAAAATGAAAATATAATATATAAAACTATTATATATATTGCAGCAATGTGTGGAGCTAGAAGGGGAGAAATCTGTGCATTACGGCTGGGAAGATATAAATTTTGAAACAAAGATATTAACAATTAGAAGAAATGTATTATATATTCCAAAAGTAGGAATAGTAGAAAAAGCACCAAAGACAGAAACAAGTATAAGAACTCTAACAATGCCAGATAAGCTAATAAGTATATTAAAAGAATATAAAATATGGCAAGATAAAGAACGATTAAAGTATGGGTATAAAAACACAGGAAAGTTATTTACTAATTGGACTGGTGAAGATAAAAATATACTTATTCCAGACACAGTATCGAATTGGTTTAGTGCCTTTGTTAGTAGAAATGGTTTTAAGCAAGTACATTTTCATTCGTTGCGACATGCCAATATTTCCATTTTAGTTTCAAAGGGATTAGATCCGAAAGTTATTAGTAAGCGAGCTGGACATTCTAGTTTTGATATCACATTAGAAATATATGCAAAAGAAGAAGAAGAACAAGACATTATAGCAGCTAAAAGACTTGACGAAGCATTTGCCTAAGAAAAAGGCGGTGCTAACATACATTAGTAAACAAAATAAATGATAATGGACTCTATAAAAGAGCCCATTTTTATTGATTTTTAGCTGTTTGACCCCAAAATGACCCCCATGCAAAATTTAAGGAATTTGAACATAAAAAATAGAAACCGTATAACTGTTGCACAGTAAGGTTTCTACGTTGGCAGGGGTAGTAGGATTCGAACCCACACAGGCGGTTTTGGAGACCGATGTGCTACCATTAACACTATACCCCTAAAAAATAAGCAATAACATCATACCATAATGAAAAAATATATGCAAGAGTTTTTACAAAAATATTGTTATAAATTTTAGAATATGTTATAGTGTAAGCATAAATTTGTATAAGTAAAATGAGCTATATGCTAGTATTTTTAGGCAATATACATAGAAAGGAAATTCCGATGAAAAATAAAATATGTAAAAAAATATTATTAACAGGAGGAACTTGTGCAGGAAAGACAGAATCCTTATCATTTATAAAAGAATATTTTAGTAAGCAAGGCTATGATGTATATATAGTAAATGAAACAGCAACTATGCTAATCCTTGGTGGGATTACAGCACCAAAAGTAGGAGAAAGTAATTTTCAAGAACTGCTAATAAAAATGCAACTTGAAACAGAGAAAATTTATGAAAGAGCAATTGAATTATCTATAAACAATAAAAATCTAATTATATATGATAGAGGTCCAATTGATGCTATGATGTATTTAGATAGAACAGAATTAGAAAAAATTTTGAATAAATTTAATACAACATATGATAGAGTATTAAATAACTATGATGGTATTATTCATATGGAAACAGTTGCAAAAGGATTGCCAGAACTATATACATTTAATAATAAAGCAAGAAGAGATGAAGGGAATGACACAATTAACATTGACAATAAAATATTAGAAGCATATAAAACTCATCCTAAAAGATTTATAATAAACAGCTGTGAAGATTTTAAGGACAAAATAAAAAAGCTAATAGAGAAAATGGAAGAAATTTTATAAGTATAAATTTAAAACTAAGATTGAGAAAAAAATAAATATGTGGTAAAATAAATATGTACTTGGGGATGTAATGGTTTCGACATTAATCTAGAAGTATGAAAAGCGAGTAGTGGATGGTTGCTTTGGCCACTTAAAAAAAGCAAGAATAAATATAAACGCTAATAACGAAGAATTAGCTTACGCTGCCTAGTTGCAACGTCGTTTTATTATAAAGCCTACTGTTATAAATAAAGCGCCAAATTAAAGTAGGAAACGAAGCTATTAGTTCTCTGGAATAGTGGGTAATCAAGAGATACTATGTATATTGTTTTGTTTGTTAACCAATATATATGGGAAGTTTAAATAACAAACTGCACTCGGAGAAATTTATATGGAAAGTTTAGTGGACAGGAGTTCGATTCTCCTCATCTCCACCAATTAAGACACAAAATTAATAGTACTGTGTCTTTTTTTATTATATAATATTTATAAATTAAGAAAATAATAGATAAAAGTAAAGGAGAATAATAAAATGAAAATAATCGAAGTGAAAGATAGAACAACAACACTGATAAATCAACTAGTAGAAGTATGGGAAGACTCTGTAAAAGCAACACATTTATTTTTATCTGATGAAGAAATAAAGAATATAAAAAAATATGTACCACAAGCTATTTCTGGAGTTGAAAATTTAATAATTATAGAAAATGAAAGTCATCAGCCTATTGCTTTTATGGGGATTGAGGATAAAAAACTTGAAATGCTATTTATAAAAAATAATGAAAGAGGAAAAGGATTAGGCAAGAAATTGTTAAACTATGGTATAGAAAATTACAATGTTAATGAATTAGCAGTAAATGAGCAAAATCCAAATAGCAAAGGATTTTACGAATATATGGGATTTAAAACTTATAAAAGGACCGAATTAGATGAGCAAGGAAATCTTTATCCGATATTATATATGAGATTAGAAAGATAAAATACAAATTAAATAATTGTATATTATAAATAAGAATGCTATAATCAACATAAAAAATATACAATTAAGAATGGAGAAAGAATGTCTTTAATAAGTGTAAATAATTTAACATTTGAGTATGATGGTAGCTATAACAAGATATTTGAAGATGTAACATTTAATATAGATACTAATTGGAAATTAGGTTTAATCGGAAGAAATGGCAAAGGAAAAACCACATTCTTAAAGTTATTACAAGGAAAATATAAATATAAAGGAAGCATATCAAAAAATGTTGACGTTTGTTACTTTCCTTTCGAAATAGAAGATAAAAATAGAATGGCAATAGAAATAGTAAATGAAATTGCACCAAATGCTAATGACTGGGAAATTATAAAAGAACTTAATTTACTTAATACAGAAACAGAAATTCTTTATAGGAATTTTAATTTATTAAGTGGCGGAGAGCAGGTAAAAATACTTTTAATAAGTTTATTTCTAAAGGAAAATAATTTCTTACTTATAGATGAACCTACAAATCATTTAGATTCTGAAACAAGAAATAATTTAGTCCATTATTTAGAAAAGAAAAAGGGATTTATATTAGTATCTCATGATAGAGAGTTTTTAGACAAAGTTGTAGACCATATAATAGCTATAAATAATACTAATATAGAAATTATGCAAGGCAACTTTTATACTTGGAAGGAAAATAAAGAAAAACAAGATAATTTTGAAATAATTCAAAATAAAAAAGTACAAAAAGATATAGATAGGCTCGAAATAGCATCAAAAAATTCTGCTAAATGGTCAAATGAAGCTGAAAAGGGAAAAAGCAAAAAATATAATTCTGAAACCACAATAGATAAGGGATTTGTAGGCCATAAAGCTTCTAAAATAATGAAAAGGTCAAAAGTTATGGAACAGCGCATTGAAAAATCAGTAAAAGAAAAGACTAATTTATTAAGGAATATAGATAGAAATGAACCTTTAAAAATTGTTCCTTTAGTAAGCAATAAAAATTCATTAATTTTAGCAAATAATTTACAAATAAAATATGATGAACAAGAAATATTTAAGCCAATTTCATTTGAATTAAAAAATGGAGATAGAATTGCAATAGTTGGAAAAAATGGTGTCGGGAAATCAAGCATATTAAAACTTATTTTGGGAGAAGAAATAGCTTATAATGGAGAATTTAAAATATCAAATAAT
>ENA-OPSC01000859-OPSC01000859.1-human-gut-metagenome-genome-assembly--contig:-NODE-859-length-15162-cov-2.916926_pt1 | contig 15162 bp, 17 predicted proteins | sample MGYA00241800_ERZ501891 | MGnify/ENA primary metagenome ERZ501891 (study PRJEB25962, sample SAMEA2042407) | human gut metagenome | biome: human gut; feature: human-associated habitat; material: faeces...
TAGGCCTCTTTCACCGAAAAGTTTATTGTGGCCATTGCAACAAATTGATGAGAACCGGAAGGTCAAAAAGAAAATCTGGTACGTACTACAATTACGTAATATGCGTCAGAAGGCACCCTGAAATCAATCCTTGTCCTGTACATGCGGTCTCCAACGCCTTGATGGAAAAAACCATTCTCGACCAATTGGATATCCTCGCGGCCAAATACAAGGATGGCTCCTTATTTTCAGAAATAATGGATGAAGAAAGTACTATAGGCATTGAAATAAAACGCTTAAAAGCAGAACTTGCCCAACACAAAAAGAAACTTGTTGAATACGAGACCGGTCTCAAATGTCTATATTTAGACAAAGCATCAGGAAGTATCTCAAATTCAGATTATCAATTCCTATCCAGAGAGCTGTCAGCTGGAAAGGAATTGGCAGAACGTAAAGTGGATCTTTGCACTGAGAATTACAATAAAATTCTTCGCTCGCAGGAAATCTTAAGAGAAAAAGCAGGTGTGCTCGAATCCTATTCGCGTCCGAAAGAACTCACGAGAAGTATGGTGGAGACTTTCATCGACCATATCGTCATATGTTCAAATTCTGATGGTACTTCTAAACAAGAAATCAAAATATATTGGAATTTTTAAAACATCCTATGAGAAATCCTGCCCGCATCGGTCATTTCCGGTGCAAATCTCTTCTCAAGTCGAGTGGAGCAGACGCAACTGCCGCGAAAAGACAGGCAATCCTGGATCTGAATACAGAAGAACAGGATGACTAAAAATTTATCTTGTCGGTACATTTGTGCTGATGTATAATAAATCAGGACTAAAACTCAGGTAGTTTCCCCGAACAATTGAAGTTCGGTCCGACACCCGAGTTTTAGTCCTTTTTTATCCTTTTATATTCTTTTTTTGCTCTATACTACAGGCTTCCAACAAACCGCTCAAATGCTGCCCTGCCTTCTTCTGTCTGCTTATAAACACCGGCATCTTCCAGCACCTGGTTAAACACCTGTCCGATTTCCTCATGGAGAATGTCCATGATATTTTCTTTCGTAATGTCTGTATATTTTGGAAGGAATTCTTCTACCCAGTCTGCATGCTTTTCAAGCACTTCATTGCTGCGGATGTCCTTTCCTTCAAGGATTGCATCTGCAAGCTGTTCCATCTCACTTTTCAGTCTTGACGGCAGCACTGCAAGTCCCATCACCTCGATCAGACCAATATTCTCTTTCTTGATGTGATGTAATTTTGCATGCGGATGGTAAACGCCAAGCGGATGTTCTTCTGTCGTAATATTATTTCTGAGAACAAGATCCAGCTCAAAATACCCATCCCTGATTCTGGCGATCGGAGTGATCGTGTTGTGCGGTTCTCCGTTCGTCTCGGCAAAGATAAATGCTGCTTCGTCTGTATAAGATCTCCAACACATTAAAATATGGTCAGCTGCGCTGATCAGACGTTCTTTGTCTTTGCACTGCAGACGGATAACAGACATTGGCCATTTTACCATTCCGGCGCGCACATCTTCATACCCCGGAATCACATATTCTTTAATAACCGGAGCTTTTGCCATTGCAAATTCATGATTTCCACCCTGGAAATGATCATGGCTTAGGATCGATCCTCCTACGATTGGAAGATCTGCATTGGAACCAACAAAATAGTGTGGAAACTGGCTGACAAAATCCAACAGCTTTGCAAAAGTTGCACGCTCAATTTTCATCGGCACATGCTCTCCGTTGAAAACGATGCAGTGTTCATTGTAATATACATACGGTGAATACTGGAATCCCCAGTCTTTTCCATCGATCCTGACCGGAATGATCCGGTGATTCTGTCTTGCCGGATGATTGACGCGACCGGCGTAGCCTTCATTTTCCTTACACAGCTGGCATTTCGGATAACCACTCTGTGTAGCATTTTTTGCTGCCGCGATCGCTTTCGGATCTTTTTCCGGTTTGGACAGATTGATGGTGATCTCCATCTCCCCATATGGTGTCTCTGTGATCCATTTCTGATCCTTTTTAATCCGGTATCTTCGGATATAATCGCTGTCCTGACTAAGCTTGTAAAAATAATCGGTCGCCTTTTTTGGTCCTTCCTGATACAGTTCATAGAATTTATGGCTTACCATGCTCGGCAGCGGGACCAGTTTTCCCATGATTTTTGTATCAAACAAATCCCGGTACACGATTGAATCTGCAATCAGTTCTTTTTCCACTGCATAATCTGTAATCTCCTTCAGAATCTGTTCCAGCTCCTCTGCACCCCTGCTTCCTGGTGTCTCCTCGTAAGACTCCAGCCCAAGTGCCTCTAAAATCTGATTGGTAACAAATATTTTATCTTCCGGTGCTACAAGCCCCGTATCTAATCCATACTGTACCAGTTCTGTAATTGCCTGATCGATCATTTTTCTTCCTCCAAATCTTTTTGCTCGTCCTTTATCCATCCATTTTCAATGCGACACATTTTTTTACACCGAATCCTTTATTTATTCAGATAGCAAACTAAAATCTGTATTTATGTCTAACCTTGACAGCTAGCATATTTTCGTTTACGCGATTACTTTCATTCCGCCATATTTACGAACCTTTAATACGTGGCAGGATCCTTCTCCAAATACTGCATCCAATGCTTTTCTGTACTCTTCTACAAAATCATTCTTCACAAATGCCTGAATGGTTCCGGCAAATCCGCCTCCATGCACACGGCATACTCCATGGTTTCCGAGTACATTTTCGCTGACTGCAAGGGCAATGGATACTGCCTGGTTCTGCACGTCACGGTTAGTATATACATTCTGAAGATATTTGAAAGAGGAATCTCCGGATGCTTTGATCATATTAAGGAAATCTTCAAATCTTCCTTCGCGAAGGGATGCAACCTGTGCTGCAACTCTCGCATTATCACCGAAGAAATGTATAGCCCGAAGCACCGGACGGTCTCCAAGCTTCTCGCGGAGTGCCGGGATCGCTGCAAAAAATTCTTTTTCATCTACGTCACGGAGAACTTCTTTTCCAAAATATGTTGCAATAGCTTTCATATCCGCCGGAATCTGTGCATAATCCGGTGTCAGATCCTGATGAGAACCTTTGGTATCTACGATGCACAGACTGCATGCATGATTTTCAAAATCTACATCTACTTTTTCTACAACCGGAGCCTTTGGATCTTTGAAATCAATGTGGATCAGTCCACCAACCGCGCAGGCTGTCTGGTCCATCAGACCACTTGGCTTTCCAAAGTAAACATTTTCAGAATACTGACCAATCTGTGCAATCTCTACCATGCTGATCTGCATATCGTTGTAAAGTCCGGAAACAATGGTTCCAATGATTGTTTCAAATGCAGCAGACGAAGAAAGTCCTGCTCCGATCAGCACATCACTTGTCACATAAGCATTGAATCCACCAATCTTGTATCCGCGTTCTTTCAGTCCTGCAAGTACGCCACGGATCAGTCCGATAGATGTCCCTTCTTCTTTGTCAACCTTTTCTACATCATTCGCATCGATAACGATCATATCATATCCTTCAGATACCACACGGACGGTCATATCTTCATTTTTATTTACAATTGCGATCGCATCCAGATTAATAGAGGTTGCAAGCACCATTCCGTGCTGATGATCTGTATGATTTCCACCAACTTCACTTCGTCCCGGTGCGCTGTATACTTCCACTTCTCTGTCCCCATACAATTTCTGATACTCTGCCATCGCTTTTACATAGCGTTCTTCCTGATGTGCAATCACACTTTCATCAATATAAATATCTTTTAATGTATCACGGTACACGCCTTGTTTCATTTCTTCCATAAGTTTTGTAAGCTGTTTCATCTTCATTTCCTCCAAATACATTTTCGATTCTGCTTTGATAATTGCATTATAAAATATATTTAGTAAATTTGCAATATATATTTACTAAATATTTCAATAAATTTACTAGTGAATTTTTGTACAGTTCTACATAATTCTTTCACTTTCCATTTTTTTACTCCTCTGTTATAATAGAAGAATCAGAAATTTTTTAACAAGGGGGCCGCTTATGGCAACAATCAAAGATATTGCTTCTGCTGCCGGTGTTTCTGCCGCAGCAGTTTCACGTATACTGAATAATGATGAGACGCTCAATGTCTCACCGGAAACCCGACAGAAAGTACTGGATACTGCAAGAGAGCTGCATTATGTAAAGCGCGGACGTCCTTCTGTCAAATCACTTTTTACCCTTGGGATCATTCAGTGGTTCTCTTCCCAGCAGGAACTGGAGGATAATTATTATCTTCTGATCCGTCAGGGAATTGAAGATTACTGCCTCTCACACAATATCCAGATCGTGCGTACCTACAAAAGCGACATCAATTACATGGACGTTCTGAAGGATGTAGACTGTCTGATCTGTATCGGCAAATTCAGTCAGGAGGAAATTTCTTATCTGTATGAGATGAATTCGTGCATCCTGTTCCTGGATATGCCGGTAAACGATGACCGGATTTCCACGATCATTCCGGATTTCGGCGAAGCAGTTACAGAAGCTCTGGATTATCTGACTGGGATCGGGCACCGGGAGATTGGTTTCTTTACCGGAAAAGAATATATCGGTGAAAATCATCTCTATCCGGATTACCGAAAAAAAGTCTTTATTGATTACTGTGATGCACACGATTTGATTTATGAGCCTTATATCCAGGAGGGTGTCTTCCAGATTTCTTCCGGTTATGAGATGGCATGCAATCTGATTAACGGCGGCAAGCTGCCGACGGCGATCTTTGCAGCAAGCGATCCGATCGCTTTTGGTGCGATCAAAGCCTTTACCGAACACGGGATCCGTGTTCCGGAGGATATTTCCATCGTAGGCTTTGATGATATCAATATGGCACAGTTTTCTGCTCCACCGCTGACAACGGTCAGTGCGCCAGCTTATCATATGGGAATGTACGGAGCTTCTATTCTGCAGCATCTCCTGAGGGAGCATCCAGGGCCTGCACTTAAGATCAAACTGCCGTGTAAGCTGGTTGTCCGGAATTCGTGTAAAGCGATTGAAAAATAGCTCCTTATCTGTCTAAATATACCAATGAATTTTATCTAACATCAAAAAGCTCCCATCCGGAGAAGAAATGAGTTATAATTAGCTCACATTTCTCCGGATGGGAGTTTTTTTATTAAGCAATTTATCAGAAAGCCTTTAGGACATCAAATAACTTTCTACCAGTCCTGCACTGCCTCTTGATAATAAGTCACATTTTCCTGTAAAATTTCTATTTTTCCATCTTTTACTTCCGCAATTGATACCGCACAGTTCTTATGTACTCCCTGCTGCCAGTACCCGGAAATCGGCAGACCTTTCATCAGGCTCAGAATCCCGCAAAGTGCTGCACCATGTGTGGATAAAAGTACATTTTTATCCTGAAGCTCTTCTTTCTGATAAAGCTCTTCCAGAAAATTATTCAGACGTACACGCACTTCTTCAAAGGATTCCCCTCCTTTTGGCGGCTGATACACTTCCGGTGCATTAAAAAAGTTGCGAAATCCCGGATCCGGAATATTCCATCCCTCTTCTCTGCAGCAAAGTCCCTCAAATTCTCCAAAGCTCATCTCCTGGATCCGCTTATCTGGAACAATCGGAACCTCCCTGTCCCCCAGGACGAGCCGTGCCGTCTCTGCCGCTCTTTTCAGCGGGCTTGTGTAACAGACCGCAAATGGAACATCTGCAAGTGCCGGAGCCGTCTCTTTTGCAAGTAGTTTTCCAAATTCATTCAGTGGAATATCCACCTGTCCCTGTAATTTTCTTTTTTTATTCCAGTCCGTCTCTCCATGACGGATCATATATATTTTCATCTCTTAGTTTCCTCCTGCTATCATTAAAAACACACGCATCCTCCGTGCCAGTCAGCATAGCGATTGGCACGGGAGTTAACAGTAACGATTATAGCACATTTTTCACCTTTCTTCCACCAAAAGGCTTGTTATTAAACTTTATGACAGTTATAATAAACGTAGTACAAAAAAGGAGATACTTGATTATGGAGAAAATTACCAGTTTCACAATAGACCATTTGAAGCTTGTTCCTGGGCTTTACGTCTCACGTAAGGATTGTGCCGGCGAACAGGTCATTACAACCTTTGATATCCGCATGACCAATCCGAATGAAGAACCGGTTATGAATACTGCAGAGGTTCACACCATCGAACATCTTGGTGCAACCTTCCTTCGTAACCACAGGGACTACGCATCAAAAACACTTTACTTCGGACCAATGGGATGCCGTACCGGCTTCTACCTTCTTCTTATAGGTGATTATGAATCAAAAGATATCGTTCCACTGATGAAAGAAATGTTTGCTTTTATCGCAGACTTCAATGGGGACGTACCGGGAGCTGCTGCAAAAGACTGCGGAAACTACCTGGACATGAACCTTCCGATGGCAAATTATATGGCAAAAAGATATCTGACTGAGGTTCTGGAAAATATTACAGAAAAACAGCTGGTTTATCCTGAATAAGCCTTACTATATGAACCTGAAAATGGGAGCCAAACATACCATCCATTGATTTTCTTCAAATGTTCCTGTATGTTTGCTCCCATTCCTGTTTTCAATCAAAACTCTCTATGATACACTTCCGGAATTTCTACCAGAACCTCTCTTCCGTTGTAACATAATCTGCCGGAAGATCAAATTCTTCGGTCTCAATTTCTTCTACGATCTGCATTTCATAAGCAGCTGCGATCCGGCAGATATCTTTCCGTTTTTCAAAATAACGATCATAAAATCCACCGCCATAACCGACACGGTTCTTTTTTTCATCAAAAACACTTCCCGGCAGGATTGCCAGTGTAGTCTGCCCTTCTCCGGCTTCATAAACAGGGAATTCTTTTTTCGGCTCCAGGATGCCATAAGCCCCCTTTTCCAGATCCTCAAAAGAATATATCTGATAAAACTCCATCTCTTTTCCCGCTACCCGTGGCACATAGACCTTTTTTCCAAGCTCCCATGCCTTCTCGATCAGTGTTCTGGTTGCCACCTCTCCACGAAAATCAATATACGCAAGAAGGTTGTCTGCATTTTTAAATGTCTCTGTCTCTTCAATGCGTCTCATGATCCGCAGGCTCTTCTCCCGAACCTCTTCTTTTGGAAGTGCCTGTCTCATTTTCAGAATTTTTGCCCTAATTTCCTTTTTTCTGTCCATATTTCTCACCCAGATTTGTAATGGATCCATCCTTCTCCTTGATTGAAATGTTATTGAGCTGTCCACGAAGATTTCTTTTGAATGCATCTACATATTCCCGTCTGAGAATCTGCTGTTCTTTTTTCTCTTCCTCTGTCAGTCCTTCTGCTTTTGATTTTCTATATAATTCATTAATGCGTTCAATTTTTGCTGTCTCCATTTTTCTTTTGTCCCTTCTTTGTTTTTCTATATAATAATGTTATCTTTTTAATCAGCTGGAATAATTTTCCAGGAACCCATAAAGCTTGTCTTTTCCCTCTAACCGCTTTCCTTCCCGGATCTCATTCTGCAGTTCTTCCGGAAGCTCTTCGACACGGATATTCGTATATTCATAAATACTTGTCTGGTCGTCCAGATAAACAATCACATATCCGTTTCGGTTTTTCAGATAATACACCCCTTCTTTGTGTGCGCCACCCTGAGTGCTGACTGTCTGTTCTGTTTCCTGCTGCTCCGTCTGTTCTGTCCTTGCAATTTCTTTCCTGTAATTATAATCTGCATAATATGCATAAGATAAGATCGCAAGAATCAGAAGAGTCCCCGTTAAAAGACCAATATGATATCTTGTTTCCATAAGGAACACTCCTTTTTCTACAAGTATTGGTCTGCTTGGAGGATTTTATTCATTGTGGGGGAATTTTTAGGTTGTGATATCAAATCATCCACAGCTTAGTAATATCTGCGTTCTTTTAATAAATGGCATTTTTTGCAGACTATTACAATTTGGTGACCTTTTGGGAGACCGAGGAGTTCTTTTTCGGACATGCCACCCATTTTAAGGAGAACGACTGCATATACCGCTACTGCCACGATGAGGGCGATCAGGGTTGCGATTCTTCCTCCGATGAAGGTGTCAAGTACGAAATGCACTGCCCATGCCAAAATTGCCATAACAGCTCCGGCGATAGACGGAATGACAAAAGTCTTACGGCTCTCCTGAAGATATCCACATGCTTCACGGATATCATGTGCATTCATGATACACATGCATAAAGAGAACACAATCTTACTTCCAATCAGTGCATAAATGCCCCATTTGAACATAACAAGCATAATAAACAGAGATACAATATGTAGTATCAGGGATACCATTGCATTTTTTACCGGTTCCATCATACGGTCCAGACCTTGAAGCACTGTATTCGTAACGGTTGAAAGTGAATAAAATACCAGAGAAATCGCTCCGATCTTCAGCATAATTCCCTGTGTTACATTATCTACATTCGGCCACAGGAAATCCATGATCGGCTGACCAAGTGCAAAAAATCCGAACGCGCTTGGAATCGCGATCAGCATCGTATAACGGATAACCGTGTAAATCCGGTTATGTAACAGTCTTCTGTCATGATTCTCTGCCGCGCTTACAAGCCCCGGGATCACAGATGATCCCAATGCACTCGCAACGGCAAGCGGTACGTTGAACAGGGTATAATACTGTCCTAATTTACCAAGAAGCTCTGCACAGACCGCCTCACTGGTTCCCTGTGCGCCCATGATCTTATTGAACATAGCACTGTCAATAACATTTGCACTGTTATAAATCGTTGTACTTAAAATGATCGGTGCGATCGTCAGAATCAGGATCTTGAAAATCGCACGGTAATCATCCAGTTCTTTCGAGGTATCCCGCTTCATCTGCCGCATCATCGGCTTGCGGAATGCCACATAGCAGAACAGTAAGAACAGCAGACCGATCAGAGCACCAGCTACTGTACCAAGTGTACCTCCTGCTGCGGAATAGGCTGGTCCCAAAAGGTTATTCCCCTGCACCTTAGCCATCTGTTTTCCATTTTCCAGAAGAACGGCTGCACTTACAACGCTGACAATCGCATTGAGAAGCTGTTCAATGATCTGCGAAATTGCAGTCGGGATCATCGTTCCCATCCCCTGGAAATAGCCACGAAAAACTGCCATAATCGCACAGATCAGAAGTCCGGGAGCAAGCACCTTCAAAGAATAGCAGCTCATTTTGGCTCCCATCAGATATTCTGCGATCGCCTCTGCTCCAAAAAATACGATCACCATGATCGTGACACCAGATAGCGTAGCTATGATCAGTGATGCCTTCAATACCCTGAATGCATTTTTCCGCTCTCCTGCCGCCATTTTGAGAGACACCAGCTTTGATACCGCAACCGGCAGACTGTAAGACGAAATGATCAGAGCAATAGAATACACCTGAAATGCCATATCATAATAGCCCTGTCCTTTAAGCCCCATAATATTGAGCATCGGGATCCGGTATACTGCCCCGATGATCTTTGTGATAATGCCGGCTGCCGCAAGGATGCTTCCCTGCATCAGAAAACTGCCGCCCTTTGATTTTTTCTTTTTACCCATACGTTAAAACCTCATACTTTTATCTATCTTGTAATTCCCAGTATCTCCAGAACTTCCCGCTGTTTCTTTTCCATCACGAGCCGTTCTTCATCTTCCATATGGTCATAACCTAACAAGTGCAACATACTGTGCGCAATAAGGAAAGCAAATTCACGTTCTACCGAATGGCCATATTCTTCTGCCTGTTCCTTTGCGCGCTCTTTGGAAATCACAATATTGCCGAGCATCAGTTCTCCGGTCTCCGGATCAAATGAACTGTCATCTGTATCCAGATATGCATAATCAGCCGGTGACGGGAATTCCGTCATAGGAAATGACAGGACATCGGTTGCACGGTCGATTCCGCGAAATTCCAGGTTCATCTGTCGGATCTCCTCATTCATCGTAAGAAGAAGTTCTACCTGCGCCTCGTATGGACACTTCTCATAATCCAGGACTGCATCTGCAACTTTTGTCGCCAGTTCTTCATAAGGCAGCTTTAAATCCAATGCTCCCTCATCCTCTAAAAATAGTCTCATCTTGTTCCTCGTTTCTTTCTGTCTCTAGTGTGGGATTTTTTCTGTTCCTGCTTTTGCTCGTATTCCTCGTACGCTTTAACAATCCGCTGTACCAGCGGATGTCTGACAACATCCCGGCTGGTCAGACGGCAAATCGAAATATCTTCCAGATTCTTGACTACACTCACTGCCACATCAAGTCCGGATGTCTGTCCTGCCGGAAGGTCTTTCTGTGTAGAGTCTCCGGTGATCACGACTTTGGATCCAAAACCAATACGTGTCAGGAACATCTTCATCTGCGCCGGTGTGGTATTCTGTGCCTCATCCAGAATAATAAAAGCGTTGTCAAGGGTTCTGCCTCGCATATAGGCAAGAGGCGCAACCTCGATCAGCCCTTTTTCTGAATTCTTGATAAAGCTTTCTGCTCCCATGATCTGATAGAGTGCATCATAAAGTGGTCTTAAATATGGATCGATCTTGCTCTGCAGATCTCCCGGCAAAAAGCCAAGCTTTTCTCCTGCTTCAATTGCCGGACGTGTCAGAATGATACGCCCCACTTCATTGCGTTTGAACGCCGTGATTGCCATTGCCATCGCCAGATAAGTTTTACCGGTTCCGGCAGGGCCAAGACCAAAGGTAATCATCTTTTCCCGGATCGCATCCACATATTTCTTCTGTCCGAGCGTCTTTGGTTTGATTGGCTTTCCCTGAAGTGTATGACAGATCAGGTCTTTATCAATTGTCAGAATGTCTTCCGCGCTGTCTTCCATCGTAAGGGACAGGGCATAGTCTACATTCTGCTCCTGGATCGTGTTCCCGCGCCTGGAAAGCTCGGTAAGCTGCGACAATACCTGCTGCGCCCTCTCTACATTCTTTTCTTCTCCAAGTACTTTCACCTTTCCATTTCGCGCGATCAGTGTAACATGTAAAGCTCTCTCAATTTTTTTTGCAAATATATCGAACTGGCCAAACACATTTTTTTCATGCTCAGCCGGTATATCTATCATGGTCTCAAGAATTCCCATAAATCAGTTTCCTTCCTGCTGTATATTTTCTGCATCTGCCTTCGGCAGTTCATGTACCGTTCCTTTTTGTACAATTCCGAACGGTCCGGATAAAACCAGTTTTCCCTTTGCCGAATACCGGTTTGTCTCCCTGTATATTTTAACATCATTCTCTGAAATTTGAACCCCTTTTTTCTCTAATCGGGCGCAAAACTTCTCAAAATTATAGGACAGAATTTCTCTTGCTTCCCTGTCTGTATAAGAAATCTCCTCTTTTCTGCTCTCTTTGCTCCGTTCAACTCTTACCGAGACCGGAAATGGAAAATGTCTCTCCAGATACAGGATATATCTGCAGGTCAGCGCATTATATTCCGGGTAAGGTAGCTCCCGCCTGCCAAAAAGATACAGCCTTCCCGGTGTTTCTATCCAGAACCTCCAGCTCTTCTTGCCGGTATCTTTCCATACCGGATGCAGCCTGTTAAGAATATCTGTATACGCAACCGTTGTCTGTGCTATTATGTCTGCATCCGATACCCGGTACTGGTATCCTGTCACCTCATCTGAATCATTCTTTACTTCCACACTTCCACTCACAAGGATCTCTCCTTTTTTTACCTCACTGCCTTCCCGGACAAGCGGATTCCCTTTTCGTGTAATGATCTTCTGAATGATCCCGTCCGCTTCTGCCACAATATCCATCGGCGCTTCCGCCTCAGCTTCTGTCTGCAGCTCCTTCCGGTCAGGATTCTCCCTGACTTTAATCTTCAGACAACTCCCATGAACATAGGCTGAAACCCAGATAATATCATCGTATTCCATACGAATATCTTTTTCAATCCGGTCACAGTCTACATTCTTTTTTGCCATTCCACAGGCAATTCCCTTTTCTGTCAGAAAAGAAAGCAAAACCTCATCTGTCCTTGCAAGGTTTCCATCAATCTGAATCCTCCATATAAAAGAAGAAAGCAGAAAGATCAGGCAGACTGCGATGACCGATCCTGTAAAAAAAAGCTTCCGTCCACGGTATTTATGTATAAAAAACGGGACTCCTCTTTTCTGGGTGATCCGTACCTTTGCCCTGCTCTTCCTGACCATTGGTCGCAGTCTGCGGAAATCCCGGACGCGGATATTCATCTCATATGCCCCTTTTGCCGGTCTCAGATTCCAGAGAAAAATCCCATGATAACAGCAAAGATTTAAAAAACGTTCCGGTGAATATCCTTCGACTCTGATGCGCAGGTATCCGGCAAGATTATTCAGAATATATCGCAGCATCTTCGTCATCCCTTCCTAAGAATACTCAATTTTCTCTACCTTTCCGGTAATCTTCATATCGGTTGTTGTATAGTAGTTGATCTCAAGTGATTTCCCTGTGATGCGAATCTGCCCGCTACGTACATTTATACGGATCAGCTGTTCGGTATATTCCAGAATTCCACGGTAATTCTCTATATTCACTTCATAATGCCCTGTAAGAGTCAGAATCGGGACACCCAGCACCACATCCTTCGGCAAATTTGCTGCATCTGCCATGCGATACCTTCGTGTCCCGTCTTCTTGTTCGGATCTCTGTCTCATATTGCCGCATATACCGTTTTGTTGACAGTGTATGCTTCAGAACCACATAATATTCCTATGCTGTATAATTGCTGAATTTTCCCGGGAGCAGTCTTCCCGCACATGCATGAATTTCGATCTGACCTTTTTCTCCGGCAATAAACTTTAATACCGTTGTCTCATCTGACAGTTCCGGTGTCGGTCTGCCAATCGTAAGCACATTCTTCTTTGCGTAAGTTGTAAAGGTATATTCACTGCCCGGTCGCAGAGAACAGATGGGTCTGCCATTTAAGAAAAATGCATCCTGTCCGCCGGTATAACCGCCCTCTTCTTCGATAATATGGATCGTTGCTGGAGTAAAAAGGCAATCCGGTTCCTGCTGTGGCTTATTCGGGCCATTCCAGCCGTTCTGATTCCGGTTCCATCCATTTTGCTGATTATTCCAGCCGTTCTGATTCTGGTTCCATCCATTTTGCTGATTATCCCAGCTGTTCTGGTTCCATCCATTTTGCTGATTATCCCAGCCGTTCTGGCTCTGATTCCATCCACCTGACTGATTATTCCATCCATTTTGCTGGTCTTCTGGTCTGTAATTTCCCATCGGTGCTTTTTTTGCAACCCAGTAAGAAGTGAAACCGCCAATTGCAGCTCCGATAATTCCAAAAAAATATGCCCCGTAAAATGCATTATCACCTGCATTCAAAAGCTGCATCAGCCAGGCTCCGACAAAAGTACCGGTAAATTCAAGGCCAAACCACAATCCCAGTGTCAATGCACGATATTTTTTTGGATTCTGTCCTCTTTCTATCGCGTGCTTTCCATTCACACGCCAAAGCCATATAAGACAAATAATTTCTAACATTTGTTTTCCCTCTTTCGCGCTTCTATTTTGTTACATAAAAGTATTATATCTTCAATCGCAGCTGAAAACAATCCGTTATTCTGTGAAAACTTTATAAAATCGAACAGACTGGCTCCTCCATGATCCAGATATACAAAAAAATCGATCCTACTTTTCCTGTGATTGTAAGATCGATTTTTCATTTCTTTGTTATACTTGAATTCTCGCAGCGGCATCCTGGCTGATAGCGAACCGCTTCTGGTCAGATGCTATAATCATCATACCACTGGCATCATTCTGGATCACATGGATTTCGCTGCCCTCTTTGATTTTGAATTCCTTTAATTTTTCCAGCACCTCCGGTACTCCGAACATCCATTTGATCGTGTACCATTTTCCCGGAACAGCTGTTGATAATGCCTGCATTTTTACACCTTCTTTTTTTCTCCTTTGACTTTACTACAGTATACTCGCTTTCATATTGGTTAGTCAACGGCAATGTTTTTTAGTTATTATATACACAATTCCATTCAATAGCCATATTTAACAATTATTTTCAGAATTCAGCTTCTGTTTTATCACCCTCACTATAAGCTGGTTCTGGAAGAAAATCTGATCAAGGCAGACGAGCTGGATGAAGTTCTGGATGCTTATGCAATGACCGAACCTGAAGTCATACTCATAAAAGAAGCAATGTAACAAGACAAAAGCCCCAGAATCTATCAACTCATTACCCGTGATAAATCCTAGGGCTTCCTTCATTTAAAATACCACCGTTTCCCCTGTTCCAAGTGCATGTACCATTTCGCCAAGTTCTTTTTTCAGAATCCTGAATGCAATATTTCCGGTACAGTGACCGGTATAGATTTCCTCTACGCCAAGCCCTTTCAATTCCTGCGCAGTTTCCACAACCTCTTCCTCTGGTATGGCAAGTGTATCCATGCCCGAAAGCTTCATCATATGGAATCCACCGACAACCGCATAGACCTTTTGCCCGCCGAGTGCCATCTGCACTTCTCGCACAATATTGACAATTCCCCCATGGGAACAGCTATTAAATATCACCAGTCCTTTTCCCGTCTCAAAAACCACACTCTGCTCATGTGCAAAATCATCTGCAATAAACTCTTCACCGATTTTCCGGTACATGTGCGCCCTGCGTCCCATCTCATCCAGACCGCCGGTAAAATGCGGCACGACCCAGACGCCTTTTTCAACTTCACAGACTGCATTTAACGGACGGAACCGCTCTTTATAATTTTCCAGAAGATGCTGCGGAATTCCAATATATTTATCTTTTCCTTCTGTCCGGTAAAAGCAGTTCTCAGCAGACGTCTCCTGCATATAGACCGCTGCTTTGTCATTCTTCTTAAAAAACTCCTCAAAACCGCCACTGTGGTCATAATGTGCATGGGATAAAAACGCCGTATCTACTTTCGAAAGATCAACCCCCAGCTCCTTTGCATTTTCTGCAAAGAGCGCTGTTGCGCCAGTATCCAGAAGGTACGTCTTCCCCTCATATTCGATATAAACCGACAGCCCATGTTCTGCACAAAGTCTGCATCTGGAACTGTTTTCTACTAATACTACCATCTTCATATGAATCAGCCGTTACTGAAAACTTATAAAAAGTTACAAACTTCTATGTTTCATTCCTACTTCAACGAGTATGCTTTTGATGATATAAATATCTATCTACTCACAA
>ENA-OPSC01000862-OPSC01000862.1-human-gut-metagenome-genome-assembly--contig:-NODE-862-length-15134-cov-7.551761_pt1 | contig 15134 bp, 11 predicted proteins | sample MGYA00241800_ERZ501891 | MGnify/ENA primary metagenome ERZ501891 (study PRJEB25962, sample SAMEA2042407) | human gut metagenome | biome: human gut; feature: human-associated habitat; material: faeces...
CTGGAGCAGGGATGCCACCCTGCCCCGAATCGTCGTACACAGCGGCCCACAAGGGCAGGCATTGGGTAGTCATGCGCTCTCTCCGCCAGTGGGGATGAACTGAACACCCAGCTTTTCAGCCTTCGCTTTGGCTCTTTGCTGTGCGACGGCCAACTCCGCTTTTGCGAACTGCCGTGCGTAGTACGCCTGGATGACCTCGTACATGGGTACGATGGTGTAGAGCAGATTGCCGTTTTTCTTGATGCCCTGCTTGGTGATGATCTCCGTGTTCTCTGTGACGACGAGGCCACGATCTTCCAACAGGTGAACATGATTTGCCACAGTGTTTCGGCAGAGGTGGAGATCCTTGGCGATGGTCGCCGCACTGGGATGACACTGACCGGTCCTGCGGTCGGCGTGGCGCAGCAGATAGATATAGACTGCGATGGCTCCGGCAGGCAGATCGAACTCCAGCAGTTCATTGGGAACGGGGAAACAGTTTTTCACATGCTCCCAGCCGACAGGCGGTTTCGTTCTTCTCATGACTGGCCACCGCCCTTCGTGCGTTCCTCTACCCACTGGATGAATTTTTCTTTCGGCACCACCATGCGGTTGCCGATGCGCAGAGTGGGAAAATCTTTTTCGTGCATCAACTCGTATGCACTGGACGGCGCGATGCCCAGAGTCTTTGCCACCGTGTCTGAGTTGAGAAACAGCGGCAGTTCGTCGTAGTGTTTGTACTGAGATGATTTCATTTTCAATTCTCCTTTTCTGATTTTGATTCGCCGCATATCGTACACCTTCCTGCCCCAGACTTCCTGCGGCGTTGTCCCGTATTGGCACGCTCTCGTCGTCGGCACAAAGTCTGCGACTTTGCGGGAGCCCAGTTTGACGGTCATGGCGATGCTTCCCTCACGGTGTATGCACTCCGATAGCGGGTATTCAGTTGTTCAGGTGCAGTGAAACTTTGCGCTTTCGCTGGTTTCGCTTTTATGTTAGAATACTTTCAGAGAGGTTTACATCAGGAAGTGATCTTTGAGGGGGTGGCGGAATGAGTGCGGAACTGTATTTGATGGAGCTGGGAGACGGTCGCTTTTCCATCCTGCTTTGTAATGGCAGCGAAGAAACACAGCTGCCACCACTTACCCCTGCCGAGCTCTTGGTCCGTTTTTCTGAACTGGACTATACGAATTACCGCCGGGTGGTGCGGTGGCTGCGGGACGAGCATCCTCTGTTTGAGGAGCGGGTCGACATTCCTGTGAGTGACTTAGAGGACTTTGTTGCAGAGGCAATTTTGCTGACGCCCGATCTGTATGAGATCGATCCTGTGAGCGGATTTGTTGTGACGGACATTTTGCACCGGACCTTGCAGACAGAGGATGACGGCACGGCGATGTTCCTGCTGACTGCCGGACAGCAGATCCTGCGGGTGCTTGAGGAACCGCTTCGTGTGCAGACCTATCTGCGGAACATTATGGAGGTCACCTTTGATGGTATGGGCGGAGCCGCACCGTCAGAGCAGTACGAAAAGCTGCGGGCAGTTTACTCCGATATCGCGCAGGTCTGTGACCCGGCGAAGTTACCACGGCAGGAAGAAAATCGAGTATTTCAGCTTCGTAATCTGTTGGGGCTGCGGCTTCTGGTGTTGGCCCTTTACTTTGAGCAGAAGAATCAGCGGATCAGCCGGTGTGACTACTGCTGGGGATATTTCATTCCGAAAACGAAAAAGGTCACCCGGTATTGTGACCGGGTGACCGATGGGCAGAGCTGCAAACAGCGCGGCGCAAATCTGGCAAGGCTGGAGAAGACCTCGGAGGATGAAGCGCTGCTGATCTATAAAAAGCTGCGGGATAGAATGTACTCCCGCCTGCTTCGCTGGCTGGATGCGTCACCCTCTGAGCGTTCCAAGCTGATACCGATGGACTATGAGCGGTACGACCAGTGGAGCGAGAACGCACGATTGGCGAGGGAGGCATATGTCCGGGGGATGTCGACCGCAGAGGAGTTTCTGCGGAAGATCGACACCACCCATGAACTGACAAGTTACGAAGCGGGCAAGGTCAAATTGTCCGATGGGCCGAGCATATGGCAACGGCTTGTTGCAAAGGACTTCACTTTTGACCCGGAGCGACATTACCCGAAATCTTATGCGCATCTGAACCTGAGCGATGAAGATCCCCAGTGGAAGATCTTTTCGGCAGAGGAACTGCGCCGCCGTGACCAGCAGGGCCACCAGAGCCTGAAAGAGAAATATGGGAAATGAAAAAACATTCGGGATCGGTTCGAGAGAACTGATCCCGAGTGTTTTCCATTGTCTACAGCAGCACAAAATGCGCCTGGATTGATAGCATATTTACGCCCTAACGAATGACAGATCTCAATTACAGAGAACGGTAGTCAACAAAAGGTGTTGACTTTAATCGTAATTATACATACAATATTATTGACTTGTTTCAAGCGAGGAGTGAGCACATGGATTATGTGACGGAATTGGCCGCTATTGCCAAGACACATGGCGGAATCATTGAAACCAAGATAGCGGCACAGCATGGAATCTCCAAAGCTATGCTTTATAAGCTGTGCAAAGAAGATAAAATTCATCGAATTGTAAAAGGACAGTACATTCTGCCTGATGATATGCAGGACGAATTGCTGTCGATCAGTAAACGCTCTGAAAATATTATATTTTCGCACGAGACGGCGCTCTACCTTCATGGAATTTCTGACCGTACTCCATTTGAGCATACGGTTACTGCACCCTCTGGGTGTATTCCATCTTCTGCAATTAAATCTGAATGCAAAGTGTATTACATCAAGCCAGAATTGTTTGATCTTGGTCTGTCAACGATGAGAACGCCGGCTGGGAACAATGTTCCTGTATACGATCTTGAGCGTACCATTTGTGATGTGATTCGCAGCCGCAATAAATTAGGGACGGAAACATTTCTTGCGGCGCTGAAGCTGTATGCGGCAAATCCAAAGAAAGACTTGAATAAGCTAAACGCTTACGCAAAAAAGCTGCGGGTATCCAATGTTTTGCGTCAGTATCTGGAGGTGCTTCTGTGAGCAAAGCAATGAGCCTGAAAGCAAAGATTCGCAATATCGCAAAGCAGAAAAATATTCCTGCACAGGTGATTCTGCAGAACTTCATGTTTGAACGCCTGCTGGTGCGGCTGTCGGCTTCGGAATACAAAGAGAAATTTGTGCTGAAGGGCGGTATGTTGGTTGCGGCCATTGTGGGTCTGGACAACCGTGCCACCATGGACCTGGACGCTACGCTGAAAAATCTGCCCCTCACTCCGGAGGCTATCCGCAGTGCGTTGGAGCAGATCTGTGCCATCCCGATGGATGATGATGTGGTTTTTGAGATCGGTACGATTTCTCCCATCCGTGAGGATGACATTTACGGTGGCTACCGTGTGATGCTGAATGCCCGCTTCGATGCATTGTTGACCCCTTTGAGCATTGATGTGTCTACCGGCGACGCCATCACGCCCCATGCCATTCCATATCAGTTCACCGAGATATTTGACGACGAGAAATCCTATGAACTGTGGGCCTACAATATTGAAACCGTTCTGGCAGAAAAAATAGAAACGATCCTGCGCCGCGGCGTGTTCAATACCCGGCCCAGAGATTTCTACGATGCCTACATACTGGCCACCACGCAGACCTTCGATAAAGCGGTTTTCTCCGAAGCACTGGCTGCAACAGCCGCCCACCGGGGAACTACGGAACAGATTACAGATGTGTCGGAGATCCTGCACAATATCGAAACCAGTCCTGCACTGCAAAATATGTGGGAGAAGTACCGGAAGCAGTTTGGCTATGCTGAAGGGATTATTTATGAAACGATTGTGGAAAGCATCAAAAAGTTGCTTGAATAATAAATAAGGAATACTTTCACGGCCTATTAGGTAAACCGGTGTCGATAGCGCGTTAATTATATACTACACACATCTATTGCCATACAAAGGAGGTTGCAATAATGGTTGACCATATTTTTGCACAGTGCGATTACTGTAAAACCAAGATTCTTCTCCGTTTTCAAATGGGATTCTTTGATATTCCATTTGATATTTGTTGTCCCGAGTGTGGTGTCCACATTTATGGATTACGAAAGATCGTCAACGAACAGTCTACGACCGTAAATAACGCCTCCGCCATTGAATGCGAATTAGATGATGTGGATTATTATGCGGACTTTTCCGTGGAACTGCCTCATGCAAAAACCAGGCAGTATAAGTCGCTTGAAAGTCTGACCGAAACAGGATTTAGTCCCTTTATGATGTCTGCTGTCTTGTACGGCAATACGTATCTTGATTTGGTTGAACACATGAAAAGGTTTCTTTCTTTTAGGGATTCTTGTTGGCCCAGGCTTACACCTTTGTTTGACTTGTTCTTTAACGGAAAAATCAGACTGACAGAGGAACACTTTCTCAAACTTTCACCGCGGTTTGTTGTGAAGAATGAGCTGGACGCTTTGATGGCTTTGCACCAAACAATGGTACTTGGGATGAATTCTATTCTTGCGGATGGAACGCTTGGGAAATTTGTAGACACCAGCAAGCAGATCGCTGCCCCATCGAATCTCGCCAAGTTGGATGAACTGAATACTGCATTGGGCGGAGAAGATCATTTCAACTCTTTGGATAAACGGTTGGTAAAAATCTACGACAGATGGATGGCTAATTTTGAAAAGTACATCCCGGCAACGATGCTCTCCATCGGTAAGGCTACGGATAAGTTTGATAAGGAGAAATTTGGCATTGCCACTACGAGTTTTGAAGATATGAAATCCTTCTACTCTGACAGCTATGAACTGATTCTTGATTTCTTAGGCGTAGCAATAGGTTTGAACAATATCGTTGTTCGGGGAAGTTGTAATGCGTTCCCCGTAAATACAATCCGTGTAAATAAGCAAACTGCATGCGTTGGAAGCTTTTCGGATTACCATGAAATTGTGAAATCTTCTCGCCTCAACTTGTTGGGGGAGGATGAGCCGTTTAGCAAAGTTATTTCGCTAAATCGGCATGTACGCAATGCCATCGCTCACTTCGACTATGAATTCGATGCCGGTACACAAAAAATCACGTTCCATGACAAGCACAAAAACAAGGACAATTCTGTAGAGCTATATCTGATTGACCTCGCATTGCTGTGCTATGAGAACATGACTATTCTGGTGTATTTGGATGAGCTTCTGTATAACCTGCGTAAAATTCATTATACAAAAGCTGGGATGGCCCCGCACATCAAAGCACCTTCTAAAGGGAGATAATTATGGCTGCTATAAATGATTTGATTAGTCAAATTGAAAATCCGGAACTTCGTGCCCGTATCCAGGCAGAAGTTGACCGCATGAATAAACAAAAGAAGTTTGGTCTGGTATTCGAGGAGCATCTTCCAGAATGCACCCCACTCTACGATATTCCCGTTCGCAGAGGTGCGTTGGTTGCGCTCAAAACAGGAAAAATCAACGAAGTGTACCGGGTAACAAAAATTGTCGGTGATACGGCTGAGTGTGAAAGAAAGGAAACGAACGAACAGGCTACATTTTCTGTGGCAGATTTGGTTACAGTCGCAGAATTCGGAGAGCCAATCTATCCCTATCTCAAACCCTTGGACAGTGTTTGCAATGCACCGGACAGTGATCTGTGGCACACCTTGATTGAGGCCGATAATTACCATGCACTTCAGTTGCTGGAATACCTCTACGCCGGGAAAGTGGATTGTATCTATATTGATCCGCCCTACAACACTGGAGCAAAGGATTGGAAGTACAACAACGACTATGTGGATGGTGCTGACACATATCGCCATAGCAAATGGTTGTCCTTTATACAAAAACGTTTGAAAATAGCAAAAAAACTACTAAATCCTTACGATTCCGTTCTTATTGTTACAATTGATGAAAAAGAATACTTGCATTTGGGCTGTTTACTCGAAGAGGAATTCCCAAATGCAAGAATACAAATGGTTAGTAGTGTTATCAACCCAAGCGGTGTTGCGCTAAATAGCGAATTTGCGAGAACAGACGAGTACTTGTTTTTTGTGAAGTTTGGTAAATGTGGTCCACAGGCTGTTCCGTTATCCAGTGAATGGAGTGCCAGTAACAACACGGCTAAAGAAATTTCGCAGCCATATTGGAGAACACTGAGGCGACGTGGATCTAATGATTTACGCAAAGACCGACCTAATATGTTTTATCCTATTTACATTCATGAAGAATCGGGAAAAATTATCCGATGCGGCGAAGCTTTGCCTATCCATATTAGTCGAGACCAAATTAAAAGCAGCGAAGATGGTGTTAGTATTGTGTGGCCCATAAAGTCAGATGGTTCTGAAGGGCGCTGGCAGATAGGCCAAGAAGAGTTGATGGATAGGTTATCCAAAGGCTTTGTTAGAACATCAACAAAAAACCAATACGGTTGGATACCTACGTATTTAGCCAAAGGTGAAGTTGACAAAATCAAGGATGGAATATACACATTATTAGGTCGCGGTGGTGCCAATAACGAAGTCCAACTTGAAGGCGAGACTGGAGATCGACGGTTTGTGCCTGGAACACAATGGCGAATATCTTCTCACAATGCCCGTGAAAATGGCAGTGTACTGTTGAACAAGATTATTGGATCAAAACGATTTAATTTCCCTAAATCAGTATATGCCGTACATGATGCACTTCGCTTTTTTGTTATTAATAAGCCTAATGCGTTGATTGTCGACTTTTTTGCGGGTTCGGGTACCACCCTGCATGCTGTGAATTTGTTGAATGCTGCTGATAATGGACTTCGTAGATGTATTATGATTACCAACAATGAAGTGTCTGATGATGAAGCGAAGGCACTTAGCAGGGACGGGCACAATCCGGGTGACGATGTATGGAGCTCTATGGGAATAGCGCGGCATGTCACGTGGCCTCGTACTGTATGCAGTATAGAAGGACACGACATAAAAGGGAATGCTCTAAAGGGTAATTATCTGGGATCTGATGCACCTATGGCAGACGGCTTTAAAGCTAATGCTGCATTCTTCAAGCTCGGTTTTCTGGACAAAACCGCAGTTGCTCTGGGTAGACAGTTCAAGGAAATGCTTCCTACTTTGTGGATGAAAGCAGGAGCAATTGGCCATTGTCCTACTGTTGCAGAAGATGAGTTGGACATGCTTATTTTACCGGAGAATCAGTTTGCTGTTCTCATTGATGAGATGTCTTTTGCAGAATTCCGTCAGCAGATAGCTGTGCATCCCGAAATTAACACCATTTATATCGTGACCGATTCTGAGCCTGGTTATCGTGAAATGATTGCAGCCTTTGATGGTAAGCAAACCTATCAGTTGTACAGAGATTACCTCGATAATTTCCGTATCAACACAGGGAGGTAACATATGAAAGCAGAATTATTTCCTTTTCAGAAAAAGGCGTTGACAAATCTAAGAATGCAGACGGCTGAAGCGCTCGGCAGCTATCGGCGCACGCACTCTCCACAGGTGGTTTCTTTCACTGCGCCCACCGGTGCAGGTAAGACGATTATTATGGCTGCATTGATTGAGTCGATTTACTTTGGCGACGAGGTTTATCCGGATCAGCAGAATGCCATTTTTGTTTGGCTCTCTGACTCGCCTCAGCTGAATGAGCAGTCACGCCAGAAAATCGACTTGAAAGCCGATAAAATTCGTTTGGATCAGTGTGTCACGATTACGGAGGATTCCTTTGATCGAGAAGTATTGGAAGAAGGGCATATTTACTTCTTGAATACTCAAAAACTCGGAAAAGGTTCCAATCTGACAAAGCATAGTGACTCCAGGCAATACACCATCTGGGAAACCCTGGCCAATACTGCACGGGACAAGAGCGACAGACTATATATTATCATCGACGAAGCTCATAGAGGTATGCAGGGCCGGGAAGCTGGTCGTGCCACGACAATCATGCAGAAATTCTTGAAAGGTAGCCCTGAAGATCGTTTGAACGCCATGCCGGTTGTTATCGGTATGTCTGCAACTTCTGAACGATTTAATAGTTTGGTGGAAGGGACAACCTCTACCATTCACAAGGTGGTTGTTTCTGCTGACGAAGTGAGAGCCTCCGGTTTGCTGAAGGATCGCATTGTTATTACCTATCCAGAGGAACATTCCATCAATAAGGATATGGCGGTGCTTCAAGCTGCGGCAGATGACTGGAAACAGAAATGGGACCATTGGACGCAGTATTGTCGTGAGCAGCACTATGCCTATGTAAATCCTGTGCTGGTGATCCAGGTGCTCAACGGCACCGGAAATCAAATTTCAGACACGGATTTGGACGATTGCTTGAAGAAAATTGAGGAAAGAACCGGATTCCGTTTTGGTGCTGGTGAGGTTGTCCACACATTTGGTCAGACAACCGCATCGATTACTGTCAACGGTGTAGATGTGCGTTATGAGGAACCTTCCAGAATATCTGAAGATCGCAATATCAAGGTTGTTTTCTTTAAGGAGAATCTGTCTACGGGTTGGGACTGCCCCAGAGCGGAAACAATGATGTCCTTTAGACGGGCTAAGGATGCCACATATATTGCACAGCTGCTTGGACGTATGGTTCGTACACCAATGCAAATGCGCATCCAGGTGGATGAGGTCTTGAATGATGTGCACCTTTACTTGCCCTACTTCGATGCAAATACGGTAAAGGAAGTTGTAGAAGCCCTCCAAAGCACAGAGGGCGGCAATATTCCTACAGATGTATATGGCGAGTCTTTGGACTCCAAAACTTTCGATACCCTTACAATTCGGCCGACAGTCCACAGAAATCGCCAGCCTGCACAGCCAGACCCGAATCAGATGTCTTTCTATCCTGCTGACACACAGCCGAATCCCGTCGCTACTGAGGCTTCGCCCCAAACAAGTGTGTCTCAAGTAAAGCCGATTACTTCTAACGCAAGCGGCTCCAATACAACTGCAAACACCATTCCGGTAAACGAGGAGCCTGCAACGCAAGTCAGCCAACAGCCGCAGCAGACAGAAGTTACTACGCCCGAAGTTACGCCTCAGCCCGCCGAAGAAGTAGTACAGGAGGATGTAATTGACCGGGAAGCTGTGATGAAATTCATTAACGATTACGGCTTGCTGACTTACGATGTGAGAACTGTCCGTATCAACAATTATTTGACCTCGCTGTTCAAGTTGGCGCGTTTGCTCGTTCAGTCTGATCTGTGTAGAACGGGATCCAAGGCAGTTGTTGCGGATATTGTCAAAATGATTCATGGTTACGCTGAAAACATGCGACAAAGCGGAAAATATGATGAGCTGGCAGATATGGTTCAGCAATTCAAACTTTCGACCCAAATTTTCGATGTTTTTGGAGAAACGGTTGACAACTTCTCTGTGCACGACCTGTTTACTACCACGGATACGGATATTGACCGTCAATTCCGGCTGGCAGAAACAAAGTTGGGCAATGAAGGTGTTGGAAATGAGTATGGTCGCCAGTATTTCGATGCAGACGATCCGAATATGTACAAAATCGATGTAATTATCTTTGCTGCAGACGAGAGCTGCATTCGGGATCTGCACACATACGCAGAGAAGAAATTCCACGATTTGAACGATCAGTACAGACGGTATATTGCTAAAATCGATTCCGATCGCATTCGCAGACAGTATGATAGCGTTGTTTCTGATGGAGATGTTGTTAGTAAGCACAACTTCCGTCTGCCCGAAACTATCCAGATTCCTCATGAAGACAGCGGTGTTGCCTACAGTAACCACTTGTTCGTCAACTCAACTACTGGTACTGCCGTGATGAATCTCAATACATGGGAGGCCGGTGTGATTGCGGAAGAAGAAAAACGGAAGGATTTTGTGTGCTGGCTTCGTAATCCGTCCAGAAAATCCTGGTCTCTCTGCATTCCGTATGAAGTCGATAGTGAGGTCAAGCCGACGTATCCCGATTTCATTGTAATTCGGCGTGACGATCTTCTCGGCTATGTGATTGATATTCTCGAACCGCATAACCCGGACTTTGATGATAATCTCGGAAAAGCCAAAGGCTTTGCGGAGTATGCTCGTCAGAATCCCGGTATAGGGCGAATTCAGTTGATTCGTATGAGCAAGGATATTGCTGGTCACAAGCATTTTAAGCGGTTGGATATGTCCATGAGCAATGTTCGGGATAAGATGTCCAAAGCCATTAACAACGATGAGCTTGACCACATCTTTGATACAGACGGTTTCTTTATGTAAATGCACATGAAATGCCAAATCGATGAGTGGGGGTGAGATGATTGGCACGGAAAAAGCAGACAAATGTTATTACAGAGGCAAAACCTCATACGGTCAAAAAATTCGAGTTGATCGAGCGATATGTAGATGAATGGGCCCGTAAAATTCTTGGATTTAATGGTATTGAAGGCCGTGAAGGTTCCAGAGGTGTCGTGTTCATTGACTGCATGTGCAATAGTGGTCGTTATACGGATATTGATGGAAATCTTATTGAAGGTACTGCTCTTCGCGTAGCGAAAAGGCTCAATACCATAATCCAAGGATATCCAGGTAGAGATGCCATTTTGATTTTTAACGATATGGAGGAAGATCGAGTTCAGCACCTTCGGAAAGAAATTGAAGATGCTAATCTGACCAATATCGCTGTATCGTATAATGTTGGCGATTGTAATGCTTTTTTGCGAGGATTGAACATATCGACATTTAGCAATCAATACAACACCCTTTTGTTATACGACCCTTATCGTGCGGCAATAGATTGGGATGCCATCAAACCCTACCTAAATAGATGGGGCGAGGTAATCATTAACCATATGATGTTCGATACATCAAGAGGTGCAGCACAAGCAAAGAAACCAGAAGTGATTGATCGATACCAAGAGACATACCAGCGGGATATTTCTTTACTGGCGGAAACCAATAAAGATGATTTAGATGACATTATCGTCTCGATCATTCGAAACAATGTCAACAAATCCGCTTCAAACTACTACATTTCTATAGCGCCTTTCTATAATCGGACAAATGGCAGGGTCTATAGTCTCATACATTGTAGTGGCAACATAAAGGGAATCCGCTTATATAAGAAAGTAACATGGCAAACATTTGGAGATCGCTCTTCTATGCATACACATAGCCAGCCGCAAGGACAATTGATGTTTGACCTCGGTGGCACTGGAGATGTGGATACACTTACAGATATCCATTGCTACGATGTGCATGATATTGCCAAATATATCTACCACAAGTATAAATCTTTGCAAAGTGTTTCGCTTGAGGTAATATATAAAGACTTGGATGAACATCCCGTATTTCCGAGCGATGGGTACAAAGACGAAATAAAAAGAGAGCTAAAACAGTTTTTTGGCGTTACATTCCCCCGAGGAGGGAATGCAATATTCCCTATCGAGTAAGGAGTTCCGCAAAATGGCTACAAAAATAGAATGGACTGAAGAAACATGGAATCCTGTGACAGGCTGCACGAAGTGTTCTTCCGGATGTGAGCATTGTTATGCTGCTACATTTGCCAAGAGATTACAAGCAATGAAATGTCCTCGATATGAGAATGGCTTTGATGTTACAGTGCATCATGATTTGTTTCAAAAACCATTGGGATGGAAAAAACCTAAAATGATTTTTGTAAACTCTATGTCCGATCTCTTCCATGATGATGTCCCAGAAGAAGATATCCTCTCAATATTCGCAACAATGAACGCTGCTACGCATCACACATTCCAGGTACTCACGAAGCGCAGTAAACGCTTGGTAGAGCTTTCACCTAAAATAAACTGGACAAATAATATTTGGATGGGTGTCTCTGTGGAGAATAAGGCTTCAATCAGTAGGTGCGAAGACTTGAAAACCACGGGTGCCAAAGTCAAGTTTATTTCTGCCGAGCCTTTGCTTGAATCCATTTCGGGTATCAACCTGGGCGGCATTGATTGGCTCATAGTTGGTGGCGAATCTGGCCCGAAAAGTAGACCAATGGATGAAGCGTGGGTAATAGAGCTTCGAGACCTTGCTAAAAGAGATGGTGTTCCTTTTTTCTTCAAGCAATGGGGTGGTGTCCGTAAAAAGGAGAATGGTAGCGAACTGCAGGGTGTAACATACAAAGAGTATCCTGTTGCTGCCACAAAATAAAAGTACCGGGACTATGGCGTTGTGCCGTGGTCCCAGCGTTTAATTTGGATTATTCGTCCACTTTGCGTCCGGCTTGAGGCTATTCTGGAACAGGAGGCATTCCGCCATGGTCTGGAAATCTCTCACGCTATCGCTTTACAGGGAGAACAGTGTTTTCTGCTCATCGGTCATGGTGGCCAGCAGCTATCCTCGTTGAGTGTGATTACGTTCTGGCCGGCGGGTGTCGGCATCGTATGGTTCCTGATAATCCAGGAAATAGGTATTGTATAGGTGGCGTCCTGTGGGCATTGAATTCATCTGTTACACCGGTGAACCTTTTGCACGAATCAGCGATTCTAAAACGGCATAGAGGCTGATTCGGACGGGGTAATGGAGTTTCACTGTTTGGCGAATATTTGCTGTGTTTCTGTGCTTGGTGGTTCTCGTCCTGAAAGGGTCCTGACCACACAGCCAGCCACAGACATGCGTGGAACTCTCGGAAACACTGCGTTCCAATGGCGCTAAAGAGTAATTGAAACCGAGCGGAAATGACCAAAAATAAGCGAAAACACCCAGAAAAAGTTTTCTGGGTGGGTTGGTAAGGATGAGGTCGGCGGTTCGAATCCGCCCAGCAGCTCCAAAAAGTCCTGTTTTCTCTCGAAAACAGGACTTTTTCTTTACTTTTTGACCAATTTAATCTGTGGGTCAGGGTGGCAACGCAGGCCGGAGGATGTTTTTCACTGCCCTCCGAAGATAGTGTGGCCTACACGGAGTTACTGTTTGATATTTGTCAGTAATTTGGCATCCACTATTACGCAGCAACAAAAAAGAGCGCTTTTTGTAGAGGCAGTGACTCTTGTCACTTGGACGAAACAACAGGAGGAGAACTCCTGTATTCCCCAGAACACCCTCTCCGCTTTCTCCGCCTGACCCACATTTTGCCCCCCACACGCGGGAAACATACCAAGAACCTGCAGAGCCACCCGGCGGGAGCATTGCGCTCCGCCAGTGGCTCTATTTCTTCGTTTTGATACCTTTTTATTGTTTCCGGCAGCGCAAAATATGTGCCGATTTGCGTTGCCGCTTGGTATCTGCCGGGTCAATAGAACGTCATTGTAAATCATCCCGAAATGTGTTATCTTCTTCACGGAAATATACACGCGAAATTTTGCATTTTTTACGCGAAAGGGATTTTTTTATGCGCAAGATTCAATGCTGGTGCCGTACTAATGCTATGCTGGCCATTTCACTGCTGGCTGCGGCTGCAACGGCGTTCTTTGTCCCTCCCGACAGGGACTACTTAGGCTATTACGACCTCAAAACGCTTTCCTGTCTGTTTAGTGTTTTGGCGGTGGTAGGCGCTCTGCGAGACCTGCAGATCTTTTCTGCTCTTTCGCAGCGGATGGTGCGCACCTTTTCCACGGTTCGGGGCGTATGTACAGCACTGGTGGTCATCACCATGTTCGGGTCTATGCTTCTGACCAATGATACCGCCTTGCTGACATTTCTGCCGCTTGGCTGGTTTGTTCTTTCCTCTACCGGTCAGGAAAAGCACGCCGCACTCCTGTTCATTCTGCAAAACTGCGCCGCCAATCTCTGCGGAATGATCACGCCCTTCGGAAATCCGCAGAATCTTTATCTTTTCAGCTATTACGATCTTTCCGCAAAGATGTTCTTTTCGGCAATGCTGCCGCCCTTCATTCTGTCTACCGTCCTCATTCTCTTGTGTTGCCTGGCATTTCCCAAAGACCGGCTTTCCGTGCCGGAAGTGCAGGCCACAGTAGACTCCCGCCAGGCTGCCGTCTATGGCGGGCTGTTCTGTTTAGCCGTTGCCATGGTGCTGCGGCTGGTACCCTATGTTCTTGGCCTGACTGTCATTGTCCTGGCACTCTGGTTTCTGGATCGGCACGCATTGAAAACCGTAGACTGGGGACTGCTGGCTACCTTCGCCGCTTTCTTCACCTTTTCCGGCAATCTTGCCCGGATGGAATCGGTCCGTGCGCTGTTCGCCCGCCTTTTGTCCCACGGAACAATGCTGATCTCCGCGCTCACCTGCCAGATCATCAGCAATGTCCCTGCCGCCATTCTGCTCAGTCGCTTCACGCAGGATGCCCGCGCGCTTCTGGTTGGCGTCAATGTGGGCGGTGCAGGGACGCTGGTGGCTTCTCTTGCAAGCCTCATTACGTTTCGGGAATATACGCGCCGTGTTCCCAATGGTGGAAAGAGTTTTCTTCTCCTGTTTTCCGGGATCAGCTTTGCATTTCTGGCGATCCTTTTGACTGCCATGTCCGTTCTGATGTAATAAACTGTTTCCAACAGAATGCGCTTTGGGAAATCTTACGCTGCCTTTTATTGTTTCCAGCAGCGCAAAATGCACAGTCTTCTTTGCGCTGTGACACTCCCCGTCCACGCAATGTGCTATAATAGCTTTTACCACAATGGACAAGGAGGGCGTACAATGACAAAGGATTTTCTGCTACGGCTGACGGAGGAACATTACGGCGCGGGAGCGTTTCCCGTCTACGGGCGGCTGTTGGAGGAGCAGCGGCTGACGCGGGGTGGGCCGCTGCTGCCCATGTGGTACTGCACGGCGGCGCTGCGGCGGGCGTTCGGAGAGGACAGCGTGCTGGTGTTGGGCTGCACCAACGACTCGCTGCTGGCGCATCTGCTGGGCGCGACGCCGGTAAACCCGCTGCCGCCCCACTACCACTGCCCCAACTGCCACCACCTGATCTTCAATGCCCACGCGGATGACGGATGGGACTTGCCCAGCCTTGCCTGCTCTGAATGCGGCACACCGATGGCGGCGGACGGTCATAACCTGCGAAGCCGGTCGCTGATCGGCGAAAGCGTTGTGTCCCTGCAAGTGCCGCAGGAGCGGTTCGCGCCGGTGTGCGCGTGGCTGCGGGACTACTGGGCGCAGCGGGACTGCCAGACCGATACCGAGCCGTACAGCGACGCGGAGGTCATGGGGCTGCGGCTCACGCTGCCGGAGGGCGTGCAGGGTATGTTCGAGGTGCGCGTTCTGTATCCCACCGACCGGCTCGACCCGC
>ENA-OPSC01000876-OPSC01000876.1-human-gut-metagenome-genome-assembly--contig:-NODE-876-length-14995-cov-2.395582_pt1 | contig 14995 bp, 11 predicted proteins | sample MGYA00241800_ERZ501891 | MGnify/ENA primary metagenome ERZ501891 (study PRJEB25962, sample SAMEA2042407) | human gut metagenome | biome: human gut; feature: human-associated habitat; material: faeces...
ATGAGTTTCACCATCTGTTCCGGACTGACCGCCGTCTTATCTCTCGTCTGTGCAGACGGAAGAAGGTAAAGATTCGGATATCGCTTGTCCTTGATCAGTGCCTGCTTGATCCGGCAATTTCCCTCCACTACATCTACCAGATTGTATACGATTCGGTTCTCCAGACCCATAACCACATCCAGGTTACGTAAACCGATATCCGTATCAATGAGACAGACTTTACAGCCTGCCTTCGCAAGACCTGTACCGACGTTTGCGGATGTAGTGGTCTTACCTACACCGCCTTTTCCTGAAGTGACGACAATGACTTCGGAGCTTTTCTTCTCCGTGGAAACATTTTGTTCCATATGGGATTCCTCCTGTTTGATTTTGTCGTCCCCTGAATTCTTTAAAAAGAACCCAGTAATTCTTTTGTAAGGGGATCAAATACTATCTTCCCATTCTTCAGGTGTGCAATTTTCGGTTGTACTTTGGGGTGTATTCCCCATTTCGACTGTTTCGCATTGGTTTTATATTTGAAATCGCCGATTTTTAATCTTTCCGGCTCCATTTCAAGCGCTACGATATAGCAGTCTTCCCTGCCGGTTCCGCCCGCATAAGCTTCCCCGTACAGTCCTCCTAAAATAATGATATTTCCGCCTGACATCACAGCACTTCCGGGGTATACATCCCCCAGGACCACAATGCTGTTCTCCGTCTCTATCACTTCACGGTTTTTCAGAGTTCCTTTATAGAACTGCCCCTCATCACCGCCGGAAAGCTTTTTCTCCATATGCTGGAGTGCCTTAATAAAGTTTTTGTTCGTGGCTTCATCATGACCGACGATACAGGCGATCCTGACATTACTGTTTTCCCGAATGGTATCCAGAATACGAATCTCCTCCACTTCACTGACTTCACGTCCCTCCATGGACAATGCCATGGTGGACGATCCGAAGAAATTCTTTGCCTCGGTGAATTTCACTGCAAGTTCCTGCAGGATTTCCTCCAAGGAAGCATCTTCTCTCATTAAAAGCGTGATTCCGTTGGTAAAGCTTTTGATCAATACTGCATCTTTCATTTTCTTGTACCTGTCTTTTTAATTTATCTATCCGGAGTCCCACATTCGCATAATCGCTTCTTTGAAGCTCTCCTTTTGCGAATGTGGTTACTTCGTCATATAAACCCTGTCAGATTCTCTTACGAATGCCAGCATTCGACGTTCATCTGCCCGTGTTTACCTGACTCCGGATAGTTACATCTCGTTGGATACTGCATTATCCAGTGAATCTGCGGTGCCGGTGATCAGATCATCTTCCTCTGCCAGTCCGTAATAATACTTAATAATATCTCTGGTAAACTGTGCTGCATAATCAGAAGAATATCCAAAAGGAATTCTCGTTGCGATGGCGATCTCCGGATTTTCATAGGGGGCATAGCAGATGAAAAGTGCATGGTTGGGTCTGGATGCCGTCTGCTCTGCCGTACCGGTCTTACCTGCAACATTTACCGCCAGATCGCTGAAATATTTCTTATTTTCCACTACCTGTCGCATTCCCAGATGGAACGCATTCCAATACTCCTGCGGCAGATCGATCTGGTTTCTCACTTCCGCATGATATTCTTTCAGAAGATTCCCCCGGGAATCCGTTGTTTTATCCAACAAAGTCAGATTATAACAGGTTCCGCTGTTGGCAATCGTGGTAACATATCTTGCCAGACCTACCGTAGTATAACTGTTACTGCCCTGACCGATGGCGGAACGCACCGGGTCCTTGGTAGATACATCCGGCGCATACTCGCCGATCTCTACCCCGGACTTGTCGGTCAGACCGTATAGATCCGCATATTTGCTCAATGTCTCCAGACCTGCTTCTTCATTATAACTACCGCTGCTCGTTGCCAGCTGGTAACCCACATTATAGAAGAAATAGTTACAGGAATCCTTGATCGCTGAAGTCACATTTTCATACCCATGTCCGGAGATCTTCCAACATCTGGGAGACGGAGTGATCTCAGTGAAGGTTCCGACACAATTCACCTTGGTCTGCAGATTGATCACGTTCTCCATCAGTCCCGCCGTAGCGGATACAATCTTGAAGGTTGATCCGGGTGCCGCCTTATACTGTGTGGCAAAATTCAGCTGCGGACTGGATTTGTCCGCGTTCAGACGGGCATAATATTCCGCATCCACAGTATTTGCCATTTTGTTATTGTCATATCCCGGATAAGACACCATGGCCAGCACATCACCGGTATTGACATCTGTTATGACCACCGAAGCATTGCAGGGATCCAGCGCCAGCTGTGCCGGCGTAATCTCCAGATTGGTGATCCGGTTCATCATGAACTGATATGCCGACATTTTACCGGCATACAATGCCTCTTCATCCTCTGCGGGAATATCTACCACACGTTGTTCACACAACAGCATGCAGATCTGTCTTCCGGTGATCTTATCATTTAAAAGCATATATTTGTAAAACCGTTTTTGGAATTCCGTAGTATGATCAATTGTCTCTATGATATACTCCTGAAGCTTGTTATACACCTCCGCAGAATCCGAATACTTTTCATTCAGATCCAGCCTGCTTACATCGATCCAGTTCATGGCAATGCAATACTGGAGATATTCCTTCAGCGAGATGACTTCATTCTTGGCCCATGCGATCTGGGTGGCATCATTGTCATCTACAAGTTCCTTCATGATCACGCCGTCGTCTCTTAAGAGACTTACGATATTGCTCTGGTATACCTGATATTCTTTAGAAAGCTTGTTATAAGGAGTTCCGCCTTCTGTCAGTTCATAATTCAGTTTGTCATAGACACCCTGCTTGTACTCCAGATATGCCGCATATACCGCCCGTTCCGTTTCACCGGCATCCTCTGCCTCAAAGTGTTTGCGATCCAGAATATTATTATTGATCATTGTAAAATATACATCATAGATCGGAATCTTAATTGAGGAGCTTTTCGCATTTTCCGGCAGATTAAACTCTTTGGCATTGATAATCTTGCTGGATACCAGGCCTGCCAGTTTTTGCTCCACAATATTGTAGACTGCTTCCGTAAGATCCTTGTCAATGGTCAGGTAGACGTCTGCTCCCGGCTGGGCCTCTTTCCGCTCCAGGATGGTAATTACCTTACCGGTATTATCTACCACCACTTTTTCACTGCCCTTGGTCCCCTGCAGAGTAGTCTCCATATAGGACTCAATGCCGCTTTTTCCTACGACATCATTAATGGTATAGGCATCCTCGCTTCCGCCTTCTGCCACCACCTGTTCATTCAGATCCGTCAGTTCATCGGAAGAGATTTTGCCGGTATAACCGAGTATATGTGCGAAATACTTGCTGTCTATGTAATGTCTCACTGTATCTTCCACAATGGAAACACCGTCTAACTGATCGGAATTCTCCATAATGACAGCAACTGTTTTCTCGCTGACATTCGTTGCCACGGTAGTTCCCACATATTTTCGGAAGGAAGTCAGATTCATGGCATACCGGATGGTCACCATCTGCAGCCATTCTTGCTTCGTATAACCTTTTCCGACAATAAAAGGTGAAGTACGATCTTCCGGATCCTCATACTGTCCGATAGCAAAACCTTTTGCCCGGCTTAAGTATTCCATTAGTTCCTGGGCTGTCATAGCCTTCTCTTCTTCAGAGAGCTTGTCTACCGTCTTATAACCAAGCACATCCGCCTGGAAACGCAGCAATGCGGTTCCATCTACAGAATAGACATAATCCCCATCCTCATCAATGACAATTTTAAAATCCGTGATGACGCTGTCACCGTTTTTCTCAATCAGCTTGATCAGTCGGTACACAACATCATTCACCTCGGCATTTTTATTCCGGCTTGACTCAAATACATCCTCGATCTTCACGGAATAAGCCAGTTCATTTTCCGCCAGTACATTACCGTTACGATCCAGGATCCGGCCTCTGGTGCTGGTAATATCTCTCGTCTTCTCAATCTGCAGAATAAAATCATTCAGGTACTCTTCTCCATTGATGATCTGCAGATTAAAACAGCGATAGACCAGTACTCCGGCAAAAAAGAAAAACATTATGGTAAGTACGGTCAGTCTGCTGGTCACAATATTTATAATGTGATCTCTTATTTCATGAAACAAATTTCTGTGCGCTCCTTTTTTCCTTTTCCTCCAGCTTCTGGTTCACTTTCAGAATCAGAGGATATAACACGATCGTTACAACAATGGTATAGAGTGCTTCCGGCAGGATCACTCTTGTAAAATAATACGGGAAATGAAAACGCCCTCTCAGAAGAAACATCAGAATATAGCACAACAGTCCATAGGAAATATCGCTCACCACAATGAGTGCCAACGGCAATTTAATATCCTCCGGATAAAAGATTCTGCAGAATTTCCCGTTTATAAATCCTATGTACATCATGATCATGGCATAGAAACCTAAAAAACTGCCAAAAAAGATATCGCATAACAGCCCGCTGAAAAAACCGATCAGAAGTCCTTCCTTTTCCCCTCTCATAAATCCGAAAGAAGAAGTCAGAATGATCATCAGATTTGGAATGATCCCTCCCAGCGCAAGGCTGTTAAATACACTGCATTGTAAAATGAAGCACAGGACAACAAACAGAGTCACAATCTCTTTTCGCAGGATACTGCTATTATTTTCCATCCATGTTTCCTCCGCTTGGAATCTGTTGCTTTTTATCTGTGATCACCAGGACTTCACTCAGATGTTCAAAATCCACCACCGGAGTTAAATATCCCGACTTGGTCAGATTGTTGGTATCCTTATTGATCGTGCTGATATAACCGATCAGGATATTCGGAAGATATTTGTCACTGATATCGGAAGTGACTACCTTATCTCCCTCCACAACCGCATCCTGACTGTCCACCAGTTTGCTAAAGGAAATGACTCCCTGCGCCATAAGCTGCAGGTCTCCCGATACGATCAGGTTATCCCCGGTAGCCAGTGTCATGCCGCTGACGTTGGAATTATCGGAGATGATCGAAGTCACTCTGGACCAGTTCGGGCCCACAGAAGTAATGCGGCCTACCAGGCCTCCCCCCGCTATAACATTCATATCGTCCGCCAGTCCGTCATTGGATCCCTTATCAATAACAAAGGAAGAATACCAGTTGCCGGAATCTCTGCTGATGATCCGGGCTCCGATCTTATTATAATCTCCGTATTCCTCATCCAGCTCCAATAAGCCTCTTAATTCATTCAGTTCATATTTGTCCTGCTGCAGCAGGGTGTTTTCCTCCGTGAGCGATGCCACCTGCTCCTTCAGGGCACTGTTCTCCGCTAAAAGTGTGCGGATCTGCACCAGTTCATCCGAACGGTTTGATAGCCATTCTCCCGCCTTAGCGATGCCCTGTTCAAAGGGAACGATCACATATCCCACCACACGGTTAAACGGGCGGTTAAACACATTGGTCCCGAAGGTCACCAACATCATTACAGTACACAGGATAGTTAAAATAAAAAGGAGATATTTACTCGGTAAAGTAAACCTCTCCCCTTTTCTTTTTACGACTGGGCTCATTTACTCATCCCTTCAATTGCGTAAGCTACAGATTTATAGTTATCATCCTTGATGATCTTGGCAAGTCCCATTGCCACGCTGGTCAGAGGATTCTCTGCTACATTAACATGCAGTCCGGTGCCGGTTGCCAGTCTCTCAGCTAAATGGTTCACCTGGGATGCGCCGCCGGTCAGATAAATGCCGTGACGATAAATATCCGCTGCCAGTTCGGGCGGAGTTCTCTCCAAAATCACCTTTACATTATCGATAATCGTATTGAAATGCTCTTCCAGGGACTCATCCACCATTTTTGTGGGGATCTCACGTTCTACCGGAAGACCGGTCACAATATCTCTGCCGTATACGATGGCACCCTTGCCCTCTTCTTCCAGTTCTTTCAGGGCAATCTTTACATTTTCCGCTGTCTTGCCACCGATGATCAGTGAGAATTCTCTTCTGACCGCGGCACGGATGGCATCGTCAAATTTCATACCACCCACCTTGATCAGACGGCTTAATACGATACCACCCAAAGACAGAATGGAGATCTCCGTGGTCTCGTAACCGACATTTACCACCAGCACACCCTGGGAATTTTTCACATCGATATCCAGTCCCAGGCCGTCGGCTACCGCCTTTTCCACTACCATGATCTTTTTAGCTTTTACGTTTGCTCCCTTGACCAGATCGTAGAACGCCCTTTTTTCCACCTCAGTGACATCCGTCGGCACCGCAATGAAGAAATCGGAAGGCTTGGTATTGCCTTTTTGCAGATCTCCGATAAAATACTTCACCAAAGTCTCCATATTTTTAATATCCGCGATCACACCGTTGGAAAGCGGATAAGAAATATGAATATTACTGGGCGCTTTTTCATACATTTCAAATGCAGAGTTTCCGTAAGCAAATAAAGTATTTTTGTTCTCGATGGCAATCATATTCTTCTCGATCATAATGTTGTCATCATTGCGATTATAGATCTTTATATTGTTGGTACCGAGGTCGATACCGAATGCGTTGTTTGCCACTGTCGTTTTCCTTTCTTATATCATCTCAATAATTTTTGTTCTTTAAAGCTAGTATACCTGTTATCCCCGATAATAATGTGGTCTAACAGTGGAATATCCATCTGTTCTCCCGCTCCGGCCACGTTGTCGGTAAGTTCTCTGTCCGCTCTGCTGGGCGTCGGATCACCGCTGGGATGGTTATGCACAAGGATGATATTCACCGCTTTGTCTTTCAATGCTTCTAAAAATATCTCTCTGGGAGAGATCAGAGCCATGTTCACACAGCCGTCCGACAGCTTTTTCTCCCGGATCAACTGTCCCTTGGCATCCAGGCAGAGCAGATACACACATTCTGTATCCTTATGTCGCAGCTTCTCCATGAAATATTCCGCCACCATATCCGCACGGGTAAAACAGATCCCGGTGCTTGCTCTCGCCCGGCTCATACGATTGGATAATTCAGCGATGCATTTTAATTTCACTGCTTTCACTATGCCGATCCCACGGATCTGTGTCAATTCCTCCACGCTTACATCGTGCAGACCCAAAAGTCCTTCCCTGGGATATTTTGCCAGTGCCAGGACCTTTTCTGCCAGCTCCACTGCGGAAGTATCTTTGGTTCCTGTCCGCAGGATGACTGCCAGAAGTTCCGCCTCCGTAAGGTTCTCCGGTCCGAATTGTTGGAATCGTTCATAGGGCAGCTGTGCGTTAATGTTACTTTGTTGTGTCAATTTAACAGGCATAAGTCTCCTTCTGCCTTCTCCGACGTATGATATCTAACGGATAAAACGATATACCACAAACGAAATGATCACACCGATCACACTCGCTATGGTAATATTGAACTCCAGCCCGAACGTAAGAATGATAAAACCAAGATTCAGTTCTACCGGACTGCTGAGTCCGAAATTTTGTCCGTAATTCAGAAAGGTACCGTCAAAGTAAGTTCCTATAAATCTGCCGATCACAAATCCGATCAGCACCAGTACAACCAAAACCCAATTAATTCTCTTCAAACTACTTCCTCTTCTTTCTTTCGTGTACACTTTCCGGATCCAATGGGTGCTCCCCGCGAGCCTCCATCTTCCATACGTCTTTTAATACTATCACAAAAAGCTTCTTCTGTACACAAATTTAGTGGATTTTATTTTGCGCTTTTTCTACAGGATTCGTATTTTCTGGCATGTTCTACATTGCCTGCCTTAGCTGTTCTTCTGTCACGATTCCCTTCTGCAGCAACGCCTGCAGGGATTTCAAAATGCCGAACTTGGCATGCTGCCAGGTCAGTCCACCCTGAAAATATACGGCATAGGGTGGCTTAATAGGACCATCTGCGGACAGTTCAATGGAGGATCCGGATACGAATGCCCCTGCCGCCATGATGACCTGTGCATCATATCCCGGCATATCCCAGGGTTCCGGTGTCACATGGCTGTCTACCGGAGCCCCTGCCTGAATTCCCTGGCAGAAGCCGATGACGCCTTCCGGCTGTCCAAACGTTATCGCCTGGATAATATCATGTCTGCTCTCCGTACCGTTCGGTACTACCGCAAAACCTAATTTTTCATAGACATTAGCTGCAAAGATCGCTCCCTTTAATGCACCCGCCGTCACAGTAGGCGCCAGGAAAAATCCCTGATAAAAATCCTTCAGAATGCCAAGAGATGCTCCTACTTCCTTACCGAGTCCCGGGGATGTCAGACGGTATGCAGCATTTTCCACACACTCTTTTTTACCGGCAATATAGCCACCAATGGGAGCCAGTCCGCCGCCGGGGTTTTTGATGAGGGATCCCACGATCATGTCCGCACCCACATCGGAGGGTTCCATCGTCTCCACGAATTCTCCGTAGCAGTTATCCACCATACAGATCACATCCGGTTTAATACTCTTTACAAAAGAGATCAGTTCTCCAATCTGCTTTACAGAGAAAGACGGACGTGTCTGGTATCCTTTGGAACGCTGGATCTCCACAAGACGTGTTTTTTCATTGATTGCTTTACGGATGCTGTTATAATCAAAGGTTCCGTCTTCTAACAGTTCCACCTGACGGTAACTTACTCCATATTCTGCGAGAGAACCTTTTGACGGGCGGATGCCGATCACCTCTTCCAGAGTATCGTAAGGCTTTCCGGCAGGTGCCAGAAGTTCATCACCCGGACGGAGATTACCGAATAAGGCAATGGCCAGCGCGTGAGTTCCGCATGTGATCTGCGGGCGTACCAGACAGGCTTCCGTATGGAAAGTATCTGCATAAACCTTTTCAAGTGTTTCACGGCCAATATCGTCATATCCATAACCGGAAGAACTTCCGAAGCATTCTGCGCTTACTTTGTTTTTCTGCATGGCAAGAAGCACCTTCATCTGGTTATATTCTGCCGTTTTATCAAATTTTTCAAATCTTTCTTTTAAAGATTCCTCAATCTTATGACCAAAGTCATAAACCTCTGAAGAAATCCCAAGCTGTGCATACATTTCTTTCATAATTTATTTCGTCCTCATTTCTGTTTACATTATTATCTTTATTTTATCTCTGAATTTCACTCATTCTGTATCAGTGATTTTTAAGAAAAATTCGGTTATAAAATTCCTCTGTCCCTGCATACCTTCAGCATTTCATCAAGGATTCTGTCTTCATTATAGTCAAATTCATCCTTATTCATCCAGATGGTATCCTTCTCCCTGCGAAACCAGGTCAGCTGGCGTTTTGCAAAATGTCTGGTATCTCTTTTCAGGATCCTGACCGCTTCCTCTAACGGATACTCGCCATCCAGATATGCAAGGATTTCTTTATATCCAAGTCCCTGCATGGAAACCATCCCCCTGTGGTATCCCATATCTTTTAACTTCTGCACTTCCTCAAGGAGTCCCTCTTTTAACATCTCATCAATACGGTCATCAATCCGTTTATAAAGAAGTTCCCTTGGTACATTCAGCACAAAATATGCCAGATTATAAGGGGTTTCGTGTTCCTTCTGCTCCTGATTATGTGCGGAGATCGGCGACTGGTTCTGATGATAAAACTCCAGTGCCCTGATCACACGTTTTACATTATTGGTGTGGATTTCCCCGGCACTGACAGGATCAACATCCAAAAGCATCTGATGTAGATATTCATTTCCCTTCTCTGCAGCAAGCTGTTCCAACTCCTGACGGTATCCGTCTTCCTGCTCTGCCTGAGTAAAATCAATATCCTTTGTAATAGCCTGTATATAAAATCCGGTTCCTCCTACCAGAACAGGAATTTTCCCCTTGGCATAAATTTCTTCCATGGCAGCTTTTGCCATCTGCTGGAATTTCACGATATGAAATTCTTCCTGAGGCAGCAGTTCATCTACCAGATAATGCTTTACTCCCTGCATCTCCTCCGGCCGGATCTTAGCTGATCCAATATCCATATATTTGTAGACCTGCATGGAATCAGCAGAAATGATCTCTCCGTTTACTGCTTTCGCAAGAGCAATGGATAGATGGGTTTTTCCTGCTGCCGTCGGTCCTGTAAGAACGATCAGTGGCTTTTTCATAATAGCTCCTTTATATAAACTATACAATACGTTTAAATTTCTTTTCCAGTTCTGTTTTAGTCATGGAAATAATCGTCGGTCTTCCATGAGGACAGTGATAGGGATTCTCCAGTGTAAGCAGTTCATCGATCAAGGCATTTGCTTCCCGGTCGGACATCTGGTGATTTCCCTTTACCGCAGCCTTACATGCCATGGTGGCCAGTCTGGAAGCAAAGATTCCAAGTGGATCCTTATCCTTCTCAGAAGCAAGATTGTCAAGCATTTCCAGAAAAAGTTCTTCCTCCGTAAGACCGTACAGATTGGCCGGGACTGCATTGATACAGTATTCCTTACCGCCAAATGGTTCAATCTCAAATCCAAAATCCTCGAAATATTTACGGTTAGCCTTAAGAAGAGCTTCTTCCTGAAGATTCAGGGATACGATCAGCGGCGGGCTGAGGTACTGGGATTCTACTGTCTGCTCACGAAACCTTTTTACGAAACGTTCATAATAAACCTTTTCATGTGCCGCATGCTGGTCGATAATAAAAAATTTATCCTCAAACTGAACAAGCCAGTAAGTATCAAAAATCTGTCCGATCAGCTGATGACGGCTTCGGGATTCAGGGGCAAGAAGTTTCTCTTTAAACAATTCTAACTGTTGTGGCTTTTGCTGTTTCTCTACTTCCTGTGACATATTTACCTGCATTGCGTCAGGCTGTTTTTCATGTATATTTTTATCGTTTATTGTTCCTTCGAAAAGCTTCTCCTCTGCTTTTGTAAAAGGATCTTTTGTCTGATAAATCTTTTGCTCACGTACTGCCTGTTCCGCCATAGTGATAGTTCCTCGTGGAAGTGTTGAATAAGAAGAAAACTGTTTTTTATCCATAGCAGTATCTGGTGCAGATACTGTCCTATCATTGCCTTTTATTGACACATTCGAAGTACGATTAACTGTGTTCGCTACTTGTGTTCGATACTCCGGCATTTCAGCACGACGTTTCATTTCAAATGGCTCCGGTACATCCCCCGGTTTCACCACAGACGACAGTTTCTTTACCGGTTCTTCTTTTCCAAAAGGTACTGTCTGGATCATTTCTCTTGTAGTAAGCGCCTTATGAACTGTCTCATAAACGGCATCGTAAACTTCCGTTCCTCTGGCAAACCGTACTTCCATCTTACTTGGATGTACATTTACGTCCAAATCATTTCCCTCCATCTGAATATGAAGCGAAACAAACGGAAACTTATGTTGCATAAGAAACCCTTTATAGGCATCCTCGATTCCCTTTGCAATGATCCTGTTTTTTACAAAGCGTCCGTTAATATAGTAATTCTCAAAAGTACGGTTGCCTCTGGAAATCTCCGGTTTTCCCACAAAACCCTCAATCTTCATGAAATCATTCTCGTAGGATACTTCAAGAAGTGCTTTGGTAATATCTCTTCCATATATATTATAAATCACATCTTTTATATTGTAATTACCGGATGTGTGAAGCTTCACCTGTTTATTCTGGATATATTTAAAAGAAATCTCAGGATGGGACAATGCCAGCTGTTCCATCAAAGTGCTGACATAATTTCCCTCCGTAGTATCTGATTTCAGGAACTTGCTTCTTGCAGGTGTATTATAAAAAAGGTTTCTCACTAGGAAAGTAGTTCCTTCCGGAGCCCCCATATCCTCTAAAGACTCCTGTACACCACCATTGATCACATAGCGGACTCCGCTTAATGCAGATGGGGTCTTTGTGATCAGTTCCACCTGTGCAACAGCGGCAATACTGGACAAAGCCTCACCGCGAAATCCAAGAGACGCAATGTGTTCCAGATCCTCAACCTTCTCAATCTTACTGGTGGCATGACGCAAAAATGGATGGGGTACCTGATCTCTTTCCATACCCCCGCCATTATCTGTGATACGTATCATCTTTTTGCCGCCGTCTGTGATCTCCACTGTTACAGCAGTTGCTCCTGCATCAATTGCATTCTCCACAAGCTCCTTCACAATGGAGGACGGACGTTCCACTACCTCACCGGCAGCGATCTTATCTATGGTCTGCTGGTCTAATACTGCAATTTTTCTCAACTTTTATCACCATCTGTTCTTAATCTTGTTTTGCAGGTTATAAAGTGTGTTCATTGCCTCGATAGGAGTCATGTTTCCCATATCAAGACCCTTGATTTCTTCTATGATGTCATCATCTTTAACGGTATCAAACAGGGACATCTGTGCCATATCCATCTGATTGTATACAGGCTTTTTCTTTTTCGCAGACGTCAGGTCTTTTACTGCTGCCGTAATATCCGCATCACTCAGTTCCTCCACCAATTCCTTTGCTCTCTGGATAACAGAATCCGGAACACCGGCAAGCTTGGCAACCTGGATACCATAACTTTTGTCTGCGCCGCCCTGAACAATCTTGCGCAGAAATACAATATCGTCCCCTTTTTCCTTGACAGCGATACAGTAGTTATTGACTCCCGGAATCTTGCCCTCCAGTTCAGTAAGCTCATGGTAATGAGTAGCAAATAATGTTTTGGCGCCACAGAGCTTCGTATTGCTGATATGCTCGATCACAGCCCAGGCAATGGCAAGTCCGTCAAAGGTACTGGTGCCACGTCCGATCTCATCCAGGATCAGAAGGCTCCTTGCAGTCGCGTTTCTCAGAATATTGGCAACCTCTGTCATCTCTACCATAAAGGTACTCTGACCACTTGCCAGATCATCAGAGGCACCCACACGGGTGAAAATCCTGTCAACAATTCCAATGTTTGCTTTTTCAGCAGGGACAAAGCTTCCGATCTGTGCCATCAGTACGATCAGGGCAGTCTGTCTCATGTAGGTAGACTTCCCTGCCATGTTCGGACCTGTGATAATGGATACCCTTTTCTTATGGTTATCCAGATATGTATCATTTGCAATAAACATATCGTTCTCAATCATCTGCTCTACAACCGGATGACGGCCATTCTTGATGTCAATCACACCTGTTGTGTTTGTTTTCGGACGTACAAAATGATTTCGTTCTGCAACCAGTGCAAGAGAAGCAAACACATCTAATGCGGCTACTGCCTTGGCTGTTTTCTGAATACGCACAACCTCCTTACCGACAGTATCACGCACATTACAGAATAATTCATATTCCAGCGCATAAAGCTTGTCCTCTGCACCAAGAATTAAATCTTCCAATTCCTTCAATTCCTGTGTAATGTAACGTTCTGCATTAGAAAGTGTCTGCTTACGAATATAGTTGTCAGGTACTTGGTCTTTAAATGTATTGGTAACCTCCAGTGAATAACCAAATACGCGATTATATTTGATCTTCATTGTTTTGATGCCTGTACGCTCCCGCTCTTTGGCCTCCAGTTCTGAAAGCCATTTCTTACCATCTGTCCTGGAACGGCGGAATTTATCTACATCTTCATTATAACCTTCTTTGATAATACCGCCATCCTTCTGTGCAAGAGGCGGATCTTCCACGATGGCACGTTTAATCAGATCTGTTACATCTTCCAGAGAGTCCATATCTTCATAAATTTTCTGAAGCAGGGGAGTCTTAAATTCTTTTAATACCTGTTTTATATATGGAAGCATTTCCAGTGAAGAAGAAAAAGCGATCAGATCCCGCGGATTAGCTGACTTATAACTGATACGGCTGATCAGTCGTTCCAGATCATAGACAGGTCCCAGATATTCCCTGATCTCATCCCGGAGCATTCCGTTTTTATTTAACTCTTCCAGTGCTTCCAGACGTTGTTCAATCTCATCTCTGTCGATCAGTGGCTGTTCCACATAACTGCGGAGAGTTCTGGCTCCCATTGCTGTTTTTGTCTTATCCAGTACCCAGAGAAGAGAACCTCTTTTCTGTTTCTCTCTCAGGGTTTCCACAAGTTCCAGATTCCTGCGGCTGGAACTGTCAATAAGCATATATTTCTCTGCTGCATAGGGACGGATAGTTGTCATATGGGACAAGGCTGTCTTCTGGGTTTCTTTCAGATATAAGAAAAGAGCTCCTGCAGCAATGATCCCGCAGTCATAATCACCAACGCCCAGTCCATCCAGAGAACCTACATGAAAATGATCTTTTAGTGTGCGGCGGCACAACTCGTCATCGAAATACCAGGAATCCAATGAAAAAACACAAATCCCAAGACGGTTCTGCAAGTCATCTGTATCTATATTAGACATATAAAAAGAATCATTACAGATAATCTCTGCAGGAACAAATTTATTGATCTCATCAAGAAGTTTCTGAGGTTTGTCCACCTCTGTAAGGAAACAGTCACCTGTTGTAATGTCTGCAATAGCGCATCCGAAATGTTCTTCCATAGACACAATAGACATCAGGTAATTATTCTTTGTCTCATCAAGAGCAGCAGCATCCAGTGTGGTTCCTGGGGTTACGATCCTTACAACCTCACGCTTTACCAGTCCTTTGGCTTTTTTAGGATCCTCTACCTGCTCACAGATCGCTACCTTATGTCCTCTCTCGATCAGACGATTAATATAAGTCTCCGCAGCATGATAAGGGACACCACACATGGGTGCCCTCTCCTCTAATCCGCAGTCTTTTCCTGTAAGGGTAATCTCCAGTTCCCTGGTGACAAGTAATGCATCATCAAAAAACATTTCATAAAAATCTCCCAGACGGTAGAATAAAATGCAGTCTTTATATTGTTCCTTTGTCTTGCAGTATTCTTGCATCATCGGACTCATTGCCATTTAATTGTTATCTCCTATCTTCATAACAGCTCACTGCTGTTTTTTATCTCGTATATATTGTATTTTTGACATCTTAAGATTTTAACATGAATAAATAGAAGATGCAAGATAGAGTATAAACATTTATTCTATCCCTAAAATGAAACTCATAAAAAATCGCAAAAACACTTGTTCTGATACAATAAATATATTATAATAGAAAAAAGAACAATATGCTCTTGAAATTTGGACGGTCGAAATAAGCAATAAGTGAG
>ENA-OPSC01000881-OPSC01000881.1-human-gut-metagenome-genome-assembly--contig:-NODE-881-length-14923-cov-4.978881_pt1 | contig 14923 bp, 9 predicted proteins | sample MGYA00241800_ERZ501891 | MGnify/ENA primary metagenome ERZ501891 (study PRJEB25962, sample SAMEA2042407) | human gut metagenome | biome: human gut; feature: human-associated habitat; material: faeces...
CTGCCGCAGCACCCATAATCCCGGGCGGTATGAGCCGTACAAGAAACTTACGGGACTTGACGAACCTGTTATACGTTTCCTTGAGGACGACGGAGAGATACTGACATTCCTCGACAGCGTGTATAAACTTGCCGATGCTCATGTGCGCCGCTATATCCAGCGCGGATTCACGAGCCTGATGTTCTGTTTCGGATGTACGGGCGGACAGCACCGCAGCGTCTATTCGGCACAGCATCTGGCAGAACATATCAACAAGAAGTTCGGCATAGAGGTACACATCATTCACAGAGAACAAAACATAACACAGACGCTTGAGGCGTTGAAATGAAATAAAAACTCAAAAAATATGCTGAAGATGCAGGCTATGATATTTGCAGCCGGACTGGGCACAAGGCTCAAACCGCTTACCGACACCATGCCGAAAGCACTTGTCAGAGTAGGTGGCAAGCCGCTGATAGAGCGCGTTATTGAAAAGCTGAAAGATGCCGGAGCCGACCGCATTGTGGTCAACGTTCATCATTTTGCGTCGCAGATTGTCGGTTATCTTAAAGACAACGATAACTTCGGCACAGACATCAAGGTGTCTGACGAGACAGACAAGCTGCTCGACACGGGCGGAGGCATAAAGAAAGCCGCGCCGCTGTTCGACAGCGACAAACCTGTGCTGATACACAATGTAGACATATTGAGCAACGTTGACCTCGCACATCTGTACGCCATGCACGGCGACAGCGCCGCGACGCTCGTGGTAAGCAGCCGCAAGACTAAGCGCTATCTGCTCTTTGACGACGACATGAGGCTGAAAGGATGGACAAACATTGAGACGGGCGAGGTAAGAAGTCCATACCCTGACTTGAATGTTGCCGACTGCCGCATGCTTGCGTTCTCGGGCATACATGTCATCTCGCCGTCTATGTTCGGCCTTATGGACGAATTCCCCGACAAGTTCGGCATAATAGACTTTTATCTAAAAGTGTGTGACAAGGTGGTGATAAAGGGATACGACAAAACCGACTTGAGGCTTATGGACGTAGGAAAACTTGACACACTTGCAGAAGCAGAAAATTTTATAAACCAATTATAATAATATGCAACAGAAAATTATTATTCTCGATTTTGGTTCACAAACCACACAGCTGATAGGCCGTAGAGTGCGTGAGCTCGACACGTTTTGCGAAATCTTGCCTTACAACAAGTTTCCGAAAGACGACAGCGACGTTATCGGTGTGATTCTGAGCGGATCGCCTTATTCTGTTCATGATGAAGAGGCTTTCAAGGTAGACCTCAGTCAGTTTGTAGGCAAATATCCTGTGCTCGGCATCTGCTACGGAGCGCAGTTTATTGCCAACTCTAACGGCGGAAAGGTTGAAAAGACCGGCACACGCGAGTATGGACGTGCCAACTTGAGGACATTCGATGCCGACAATGCTCTTTTTAAGGGCTTCGAAGAGAACTCTCAGGTATGGATGAGCCACGGCGACACCATCACCGCAATACCAGCCGACTGCCATGTGATTGCTTCAACAGCCGACGTTAAGTATGCCGCTTATGCAAGCGACACTAATCCATTGTGGGCTGTTCAGTTCCACCCCGAGGTGTTCCACACATCACAGGGCAAGCTCTTGCTGAAGAACTTCGTTGTTGACATTTGCGGAAGCAAGCAGCAGTGGAGCCCCGCTTCGTTCGTGGACTCTACGGTGAGCGAGCTTAAGGAGCAGCTGGGCAACGACCGCGTAATCCTCGGTCTGAGCGGCGGCGTCGACTCTTCTGTTTGTGCTACATTGCTTAACCGTGCCATCGGAAAGAACCTTACATGTATCTTCGTTGACCACGGAATGTTGCGCAAGAACGAGTTCCAGAAGGTTATGAAGGCATATCAGGGACTCGGACTCAACGTTATCGGAGTTGATGCAAGCGAGAAGTTCTTCAAAGATCTTGAAGGCGTTACCGACCCTGAGCAGAAGCGCAAGATTATAGGCCGCGACTTTGTTGAGGTGTTCAATGCCGAGGCAAAGAAGATAACCGACGCAAAATGGCTTGCACAGGGCACAATCTATCCCGACCGCATTGAGAGTCTGAGCATAACAGGTATGGTTATCAAGAGTCATCACAACGTTGGCGGACTGCCGGAGGAGATGCATCTGCAGCTCTGCGAGCCGCTGAAGTGGCTGTTTAAGGACGAAGTGCGCCGCGTAGGCTACGAGCTTGGCATGCCCGAGCGCCTCATCAAGCGTCATCCGTTCCCCGGACCGGGTCTTGCTGTTCGTATTCTCGGCGACATCACACGCGAGAAAGTGCGCATACTTCAGGATGCCGACGACATCTATATCGAGGCTATGCACAACTATATCTGTGAAGACGGCGAATGTCTGTACGACAAGGTTTGGCAGGCAGGAACGGTGCTTCTCTCTACGATACGCAGCGTGGGAGTCATGGGCGACGAGCGCACTTACGAGCATCCTGTGGCTTTGCGTGCCGTAACGAGCACAGACGCTATGACAGCCGACTGGGCACATCTGCCTTACGACTTTATGGCTAAGGTTTCTAACGAGATTATCAATAAGGTGAAAGGCGTCAACCGCGTTTGCTATGACATCTCGTCAAAGCCGCCTTCGACAATCGAGTGGGAGTAAGTCTGGCTGACAGAACAGGCTCTTTGCGCGGCATCGTCTGCGCATCATTATAGTTAACTTGCAAGGGCAAATGCTATATGACGCATTTGCCCTTGTTGCGTAATATAGGCGGGCTTGTGATATTGGTGCTGACATGCATGGCTATTCGTTTTGTCTGGCAATGTCAAAAGTCTGTTTTTATTGTTATAAGCCATATAATTTTTTTGCAAGAAACTCATCACTCGTCACATTGCGGTTTAACATGCTGACCGTCAATGAGATATGGCGTGATGAGTTGATTTTCTCACTCATCACGCTTGGCTGTTTGGGGCTTAATGTGCCTTTTCCTGATTTAGGTTGACCCTGAATGTGATGAGTTATAAATGTAACTCATCACAGCGTAAGCACCTTATTATCAGTAGCTTATGTGTAGATGTGACGAGTGATGAGTTTTTATGAAAAATAGTTCTATTGCTTTTCCATGTTATGATAAATGCATTTGGCTTATGTCACGTCAGCCTACAGGCTTTTCTTCTCATTCCATGCAAAAGCATACCTTTTGTGTGCCGAAAGGCGTCCTTTTGATACCCGAAAGATGCCCTTTTATAAAGTCAAATGTCGTTAGTTTCAGTCCATTATGTAATATTATTAATTGCCGGTTATCGGCAGAATTATGGCATTATCATCAAACATATGCTCTATGTTGGCATAACATTGCCCTATATTTGTTTGAAAAATAGAAAATGAAAGAGGACGGCACAAGTTTTCAGACAAAAGGTTTGAATGTTGATGAAAAATTAATATCTTTGCCTTTGACATATTGTGTGCAGAAAAATGCGCACAGACAGAAGTACTTGTGTACACGCACAGACAGTGACGTTCAGGGAGTAGAATCTGGCAGTTCAATCCTGATAGTAATGAATGATTGTCTGAGCGAGTTCACACCATGCTATTGGTGTGGATTCCTCTTTCATGTTTTCTTTATTATCGGGTTTTGCCAGAACCTTACTCTCAGAAAGCGTGGGGGAGTGAGTTCACACCGCTTTTTGTAAACTGAAGACGTAACTTGATGGTTGGTTGCATGGCGGCTGATTATTTGTTGTAACGTGTTACATAATGCAAAAACACAAGAACACTCTTGGGTTAATAATTGTGAAGTGAACCATTGTGAACTTGATTTGCAGATTTAAATGCTCTATTTTTGTTAAATAAATATTGAAGGACACAAATTTGATAAGATAATAATGAAAAACAAAATACCGACTATATCTATAACCGCTATATGTCTTTTGGCATTAATCGTATTGTCATCCGGTATTCAGTCGGAGAAAGGAGGAAAAATGCAGCAGAAATATTATTATTGTGAGTATTGTGGTCATCGCTTTCCGTCAGTGCGCCTGCTGACTTCAGCCCCGTGTGTCCGCCATCCCGACGGCCCGAACAAAGGTCGTCACAAACTGTATGAAGGCACGGAGAAGAGCGAATACACATGTAAATATTGCGGGAAAAAGTTCCCGTCGATAATGATGATGACAGCAGCACCGTGCGTAAATCATCCAAAAGGTCCGAATAAGGGCAACCACTCTCCGGTGCTGTGAAAATAACATGGCTCTTTAGTTTTACTGAAATTTCCGTTCAAGTTATTGACCTTATGCTTTAGTATGGCATATCATAGGCGTATCTTTGGAATTGAAAATTAATGTATAACGTAAAAAATAAAGATTATGTTAAGAGGATTTATAAAATTTCATTGCACCGAGTGTGGTAATAACTTCATCGGTCCGGATATAGAATATGCTGCAACCATATTTTCAATGCCACTGCGATGTCCAAAATGCCAAAGTATCAGGACTTTGCCAAAGCATTGTTTATCTTGGCCCATAATTAAGCAGTCTTATCTTAAGCTTTATAAGAGTATTTGGGAGAGATATGAGAATAAGTAAGTGTCAATATATTAATGATTTAAAATATGGATATACAAAAATTAATTCAAATTGCTGAAGATTTAAATCTTCATGATAAAGTGCAAGAGTTAAAGTTTTATGTTGAAAGACTTAGTTCTCCAGATAAAGATTTAATCCTTCCATTGGTTGGAGAGTTTTCGTCAGGTAAAACGACATTAATAAATTCTCTTTTAGACAATCCTAATTTGGAAACAGCATCTCGTGCAACAACGGCTTCTATATTTGAAATTCATTTTGGAGCGGATGAATGTTACGCTGAAATCCATAAAGAGGATGGATATATAGATTCGGTAAAAGATGTAATAGGTATTAAGAATGAAGACTTAAAACAAGTTGATGTGGTAAAAGTCTATGATACTTCAACAAAAATAGGTGCTTCTACAATACTTGTTGATACTCCGGGATTATCTTCAAATGATCCTGCTCACCGCATAGCACTTTCTTCTTACTTACCCAATGCGGATGCCATATTACTTCTGACGGACGTAAATCAGCAAATTACGCGTTCTTTGATGGATTTTATAGGTTCTTCTAAATTAGCAAATAAACCTATATATTTAATTGTAACAAAATGTGATACTAAAACGCAGAATGAAGTTGAAAATGCAATATCATATATAAAGAAAAATATAGATTTTACTTTTGAAAGAATTGTTCCTGTATCAGTTGTTACAGGACAGATGTCTCAGTTTGACGAACTTATAAATAATATACAAAATAATAAAAATGCTATTGTTGAGAAGTCAATAAATGAGCGTATTAAAAATGTTGCAAAAGAAATGTCTTTAGTTGTAAGCGATCTTCTTAAACAGGGAAATTCAACGAGTGACATAGATGCAGCAATTCAAGAAGAAGAGAAAAAATTAAAAAAAATCAATCATAATATAGATTCTTTGATATCTGAAGCTGAAGACAGGGTTGAAGATAGAGTTAAGCATGCTTTGTCACAATTTTCAAAAACTATATTTTCTCAAGTTGATGATATAATCAAGACTCAGGGGCGGGATTGTAGTGATTCTGTTAATTCTGTTGTTAATAGTACTGCTGTAATGTTAATGCAGAATTTTCAAAAGGATGTCATGTCTGATATTTTGTCTTTAGCTCGTATGCGTCAGAACGGAATGGAAGAAGTACCTATGGGTGTTTTGGAAACTGTTAATATGACAGAAAATGCGTTTAATGGATTTTCATCAGGTGTTGATCTTTCTAACGTGGGACATAAATTTGATAAAAAAATTGGGTATGGAGTCATTGGCGCTTTGACTGTTGCGGCTGTTGTTGTTGCCGCTGCTGCTGGAGGTGCAGCTGCAGCAGGGACGGCTACTGGTACTGCAGTGGAAGGAACTATAGCAACAGGCACAGTGATTGCTGCTGATGCAGCAACTGATGTTGCAGCGACTGCGTATACAGCAAATAAAATTAATAAGTTGTCAAAAATGGCTAAGGTTGCAGAAAAGGCAAAGGTTGCTAAACAATATATTGATGATTTTAATGAAAATTTTGATACAGTTAAGAAATATGATCAAAACATTGGAGAAAAGTCAGGTATGAATCGCGGTATTATAGAGACTTCTGTTGGCTGGGTTACAGAATTTTTCGCAAAACCGGCACGACAACGTGCCGTTAACAATTATATTGATGGTACTCTTATTCCAGAGTTTCGGCTACAAATACAATCAGTATCAAGTAATCTTCTTCGTGAAATTACGTCTCTTCTTCGTCAGGAAGCTGCAAATAGTTGTGGCAATATTCGTGCTAATCTTCAGTCTCTAAAATCCGCTTTGAATGAAAAAAAAGAAGAATATGCACAAAAGATAAAAACATATAAACAATATATAATTCAACTCAATGAAATCTAATATGGTTATTAATTTATTAATAGGAGCTGCCGTCGGATTTGTTGGTGGTTACATTGTAAGAAAACAACTTACAAAAAATGAAGCATATAATGAGAGTGGAAATTCTTATAGGACATTACTTCAAGAAGCTCAGAGAGAAATTCAAACTTTGAAAAATCGTGTAAGTAATCTGCAAAATGAAAATGAGTCTTTGATAAATGAACTTAAATCATTGAAGATAAAGATTCGTAATGCAGATGATGCATCTGATGACCAAGCTGATAGACTTATGGACTTAAATCGTAGGATAGAAACACTAAAACGCGAAAAAGAAATAACGGAAGAAAAGCTTCAAGAAAGCAAAGACCTTTATACTTCTGCAATGCAAGAAATAGAGCGTTTGAAAAGTAAAATGTGATTTTTATGGATATAGTAGTTATTATAATTTCAGCCGCATTGGCAATGCTATTTGGTGGTATTGCCATGTGGCTTTTATTGCGAAAAAGAATATCGGCATCTTCAGCAGATTTAGCATCTTCAGAAGAGTTAAAAGTTGATTTCTCTGAAGATGATACAAATGTTGATAAACAGATAGTTCAACTTAGAAAGGAATTATCACATAAATCAGATGAGTTAGAATTACTTTTACAGAAAGAAAAATCCCTTCAACATAAGTTAGAAGAAAAGAACAAGGAACTTTCATATCTAAAAACTAATTTGGAAGTTTTTAGGAATTCTTCTGATCAGAATGAGAGTGAAGTTTTGTCTCTTTTAAAAAAAGATTTATCTAATAAGGAGAAGCAACTCGAAGATAAAGAAGAAGAAATAGAAGATTTAGAAGATGAAATATCATCTATTAAGAAAAAGTTGAATAAACTTAAAGGAGAAAAAGATGATGTTGAAGAGAAGTTGTCCGAAATCGAGAAACAGTTAAAATCCATGCAGCAAACTCTTGAAGCGACAGAGATAGAAAGGGATGACTTAAAAAATGAAAACAACCAGAATGTTGAATCAATAGAATTTGTTAATGCAATTATTGGGGCAAAAGATAGTGATGATCGAGATGCTTTGGAGTATGCTGCAAAAGTCCAAAAGGTTGAGGACATTGTAAATGATCAATATATACCTTTACTGAAACAATATTTTAAAGATTGTAATGATGTAGCTGAAGCTGATAGTGTAAAGGTAAAGGAACTTGTTTTAAAATGGGGAAATCTTCAACGAAAGTCATGGCTTAAAGGTAAAAAGGTCATTGCTTTTATTGGAGAATTTTCAGCAGGTAAAACATCAATTGTAAATAGAATTTTATCTCAAGATGATCCTGATTGCCCAAAATTGCCGGTAAGCAGTAAAGCAACTACTGCTATTGCAACTTATATTTCTTATGGTGCGACATTCTTGTCTCAATTTACAGATCAAAATGGAAATCTAAAGTTAATAGAGAAATCCATGTTTGAAAAAGTGAATAAGGACATACTTGCACGTGTGAATGTAAGTCCAATAATCCGTCATTTTGTTATGAAGTATAACAATGTAAATTTAAAGGGCTTGAGTATTCTTGATACGCCTGGATTTTCTAGTAATGATGAGAAGGATAAGGATCGTACTTTAGATGTGGTTAATGAAGCAGATGCATTGTTTTGGGTTATGGATGCAAATTCTGGAGAGATTAATAGAACGTCCCTTAAAATCATATCTGATAATCTGAAAGACCTTCCTTTGTATGTTATTATTAATAAAGCAGACACAAAATCTCCGGGAGAGCTTGATAAGCTTGAAAAACATATTCGTCAGACTATGGAACGATCAGGTATAAAAGTTCGAGGTTATTTGAGATTTTCACAGAAGGCAGAACTTGAAGAGCTTATGAGTATTGTTAAGACTTTGCCAGATGTTCGGATTGGAAATGACATAGGTCGTATATGTTTGTTTCTAAAAGAAAAAATTGATCAAATCTCAGATGAAATAAAAAGAATAAAACATGATATACATGAGCAAGAGAACTCTTTATCTATTTTTGATGATGAAATTGAAAGTAAATTATCAGAACAATGTGAGGCTGCAAAGAGAATAAAAGATATTCCGGAACTTAAATCACCTTGGTTCAGTGAAGATTATTATAAAATGGATCAATATGATTATGAAGAGTTAAAAGAATTATGTGGTTCTGTATATGATGGAAGTCATGAACTAGAAGATTATTTTGATTTAAAAACTAATTGTCAAAAAAATATAATAAAAACAAAAATATAAATAGCGAACTTAAAGAACAAAAATCAGATATTGAAAAAGTTTTTGATCAACTATTGAAGGCCATAAAAAATCTTGATGAAAATCTTTATAGAGAAATAGAAGACGATTTGAAATACGGACAAGGCTATAAGAGAGATAATATGAAGTCGAATTCTAATGTATCAGATAATTCAAAAAAAATATCTGAAGACAATGAAAATCAAAAAAAGCAAGATCCTCAAACTGTTATAACATCAGGAGAAAATGTTAAAGACTATATGTTCAAAGCAGAAACGCTTATGAAGAAAGGCAAAAAGGATGAAGCTATATTTTGGTATACAATGGCAGCACAAGCTGGCAACAAAGATGCTCAGAAACAATGTGAAAAATATAATGTGAAATACTAATTTTTATATAGCATATGGAAAATAATCAAAATAATCTTTTTACTGCTTTCCAGCAGAAGAAAAAGCAGGTATGTTTGTTGGCTGATGCGGCTTTAAAAGCTGGCTGGCTTGATAAAACATCATATAATGAAATCATTTCAAAAATAAATGAAGATATTCTCACCATTGGTGTAATCGGACAAATGAAATGTGGAAAATCTACATTTCTAAATTCATTTTTATTTGGTGAACAACTTCTTCCTGCTGCAACAACTCCGATGACAGCTGCTTTATCTGTAATAACGTATGGCGATAAAAAAAGCATTGAAGTGGAATTTTATTCTGTTGATGAATGGGAAGAACTAAAAACGTTTGCAATGCGAGATGTAAAGGAATGTAATGATTCTCAGACACTATCATCGATAAAGGCTGCTAAAGAATTATATGAAAAATCATTCGTAATTTCTTCAGAATTACCAAATTTGCTTGGTACAATAAAATGTGATGATTTAAAGAATCTTGTAGAGTATGTAGGTGCTGATGGAAAATATGTCTCTATTGTTAAATCTGTAAGGATTACTCTTCCTGAAAAATGGTTGAAAGGCGTTGAAATTGTTGATACTCCAGGATTTAATGATCCTGTCGTTTCTAGAGAGGAACGAACTAAAGAATTTTTAAAACGTGCCGATGTTGTTTTGATGATGCTTTATGCAGGAAGAGCTTTTGATTCGACAGACCGTGATATACTTTTTGATAAAGTCAGAAAAGTAGGTGTTGGTAAAATTATACTTGCTGTTAATAAATATGATATCCAAATCGTTCAGGGAGAATCTCCTGATCAGATAAAAGGATTTATTACAGATGAACTTAGAAAAGCTGTTCGTCAGAGTAATGATGAGTCTGTTTCTGAACTATTAAAGGATGTTGAACCTATTTTGATTTCTGCACAAATGGCGCTTTTGGCTAAGATGCCAATGTCTGAAATAAATAAAGATGCAGATTTAAATTATCATTATAATGACGCATGTAATAATTTTGAAGTTACTACACAGTCGCAGTTGTTAAAATTAAGTCGGATATCCGATTTGGAAGATAAAGTTAGGGACGTTATTTCAAATCAGAAGGAAAAAATTCTTATTGACAAACCCGTAAATCTGATATTTCAGAAAGCAAGAAATACTTTGGATAATTATAAAACGCAATTAGTGGAGCTTCGTCAGCGTAAATCAAATTTGGAAATGCCTGATGAAGAACTTGAAACTAAAATTGCAAATCTACAAAAGGTACAACGTAGGATAGAACGAAAAATAGAGAATGCAGAATCGGATTTATCTGATGAATATGACGAAATATCTACAAAAGTCTTTCGTGATATTCAAGATAAAGTTGATGAAGTAAGAAATGAATGCGAACGTATAATTGAACAGAACAAAAAGGACGCTTTGATTCGTAAATTGACTGCACGTATTGAAAGATTACGTGAGCGTGAAATTCCTCGTTTATTAAAAGATTCAGGTACAAAGATAAAGAAGTCATTAAATAATAACTTAAATCAACTTTCAGAAGATATAGAAAGTGTCATAGAAAAATATATTGATGATTCAGACGAGTTAGTTGAACAATTTCGTCGTACTCTTATGAAAGGTTTAGATGTTGATCTTTCGGGTAGAATAATGAATGGAAATATAGGTAATGATAATAATGTTTCAGAAGACGATGGTGCTTCTTTTGGAGATATTATAATAGGTGTATTTGCAATGCCTGTAGTATTGCCATTCGTTGGTATTGCTAGTTTGTTTGATTCTCGTAGAGATGAGGCTCGTAAAATAAGTGATGATTTCTTTTCATCTATTGATTGGGATGATATAAAATGTAAATTTAATTTAGGAAAGAGTAAATTTATAAAAACACTTAATGGCGATGCTGCTCGTTCTATAATTGAGCATTTAAAAACTCAAGCAGAGGAGGTCTTGGCAAATAAGGTACAAAAAGAAGACGAACTAGCTGCTGTTAAAGAAAAGATCTCTAGCATTGAAGGCAATGAGAAAAAGTTAAATGAAGAAGTTGAAAAACTTAAAGTAATTATTTCTAATTTATAAAATTCCTATTTGTAAATTGATTTGATTATTCGCAAGAAAATTAAAATATGTTTTGGAACGATTGTTGTAATATAAAATGAACAAAGATTTAGTTGAAATAAAGTCATCCAGGTCATACCAACTTGCAGAAAGGATTGCGCGGTTGATGGATAAATATTATCTTGATGCTGTGTTAGGCTTTTTGCTTGAAGGATTTGGTGACTTGCTCACACAGTTGCTTACGCTGCCTTACATTTATGTCAGTGCAGTTAAGATACGGTCGGTGCCTCTGACATTGGCGGTGATTTATAATGCGCTGTGCGATATTGCGATGGGACTTATTCCATTTTATATCGGTGATGTCATTGACGTGTTCAACAAGTCGTTTGTCCGAAATTTTAAACTGATTGTTGGGTTTGTTGAAGGCGACAAAAAGGTTATAAGTGAGATAAACCGCAAGGCGGTGAGGATGGCTGTTCTCATAGTTATGCTGTGCGTAATTATTTATTTCCTTGTGTTGCTGACAATAAAGGTGATGACATGGTTTTGGCACGTTATTGCCGGGCTGTTTTAGTTAAACTGAAAATAGAATAAGCCATATGATTTAGAATGGAAACATGGGGAGATTTTAATAGAATTTTTTTTGACCATTTTAATTTCAGTATGTCTCATAAGTTAATTCAAATATGATTTATAGAAAATGAATTATAAGCAATTTGAAGATAATATTTTTGCCGAATGGCGGAAGCGTTCTGTCGCCAACGGTGATGGCTGCGAACTAGCACCTGACGGACTGCTTTATCGTGGACGGTTTGTTTATAAAGACGGCTATTGGAGCCGTGAACCGGGCAATGAGAATTCTATATGGGAGCGTGCCAAGAGGCGTGTGTTGATACTGACCAAAGACCTTAATGATGAGGAAGCGTGGGACATACGTGCGGAGACAGGACGCAACAACTTCTCTGGCGAAAATAATGTTGTGGTTTCTGCACCGTTCTATAAGAACCTCATGCGCTGGGTTTACGGATTGCTGACGATCGATGCCAACGGACATGCCAAGAAGTTTGCTGAAATAGACAGACAAGATGTTTATCAGCCCTTTTACGACCGGGCACCCGTTGCCCGTGTAAACTGCAAAAAACAAGTAGGTAAGAGCAGCATTGAAACTTCTGTGTTGAAGTCGTATATGGAGCGTTATAAAGACTTGCTGGTGAAACAGATTTCTGCTTATGATGCAAACATACTTTTGTGTTGTGGCGCTTCTGGGGCAATAAAGGATTTTGTCGCAGAGAATTATCTTACAGACTTGATGAAACTGAATAACTGGATATATTATTCGCCACAAACCCGTAAGATGGTTATTGACAGCTGGCATCCAACCTATACAGGTGATACGCACGAAAAAATGTATTCAGACATGATGTCGGGCGTTGAGGAAGCGTGGAGCCGGATTAAGCTTTAAGTTATAAAAGTAATATTATCATGAGACTTGTCTGTCAGTGTTTCAGATTGTATGTTGTTGACAGTGTGTACAACACCTTACTTTCCGAAATGCTGACAGATTTTTTTGATGCCGAGCTACGGCATTATGTAAATTACGACAGAGATTTTTGAAATAAGAAAATCTTGAAAGACAATATGTTACAATATAGCAAATTCTTTAGGTGTCACTGCAGCGGTCGGCGCAGCATGTTGATGTAATCTTGGTGATATCGAACATGTAAAAGTAGAAAATATTTTGGTTGTGCTTTATTTTGGCATAGCTAATGGCAATCTTTGCATCCGTAAAACATAATTGTGTGGCTTGGATGTACACGGAAAGGCTGCTAAATAGGTAGCTTTGTCTGAAAAAGGCGGAACAGACACCAGGCTCATACAGTTTGGAGATGATAAAGTAAAAACATAAAGGATACATAAGATGGGAGAATTAAACGTGAAAACAGAAACAAGCGAACAGACAGAAAAGACAGAGAAGAAAGAAAAGCTGACATTGATGGTGGCCATGGATAATATTGTGGAGTTCTCTGAAGGTTCAAACCTGAGTGATGAGTTTTATGAGAAAGCAAAACCTTATATCAGTTATGTGTGCCGTAAATTGTCCGTGAACAAAGTACAAGCCGTGCTGCTGTCTCTGTTTGTAGACAACTGCTGGGACAGAGATGTCGAACTCCGAACTTTGGCAGAATATCTGAAATGCCGTATGGTAAGGATGATAAACTACAGCACTGAGATTGACGAGCTTTTAAAAAGAAAGATGATACGCATAAAAAACAGACGTGGTGAAACAACATACGCCATGGGGCCTGATGTGATAGATGCGTTTAAGCATAATGAGGCATTTGTGCCGGTTGAGCCTAAGCTTCTTACATGCGATGAGTTGTTTTGTGAGATTTACAGTCTGTTTGAATCTCGTGTTTATGATTATTTGCCGTATGAAGAATTTATTTCAGAATTATTCAGTTTGCTTGAAACAAACAGAAATCTCGAGTTTGTAAAGCAGTTGCGTACCTATAAACTTATCTGCGACCATACTGTAAATGACGAAGGCATAATATTTGTTTTCTGGACAAGTCGTTTAGTTTGTGACAACGATTACAACATGGACACGCAAAGTTTTGGAGACTTATTCAAGAATAGGGCTATTGCAAATAAGCTGAAGGGTAAGCTCTCTCGAGGCGAAAGCATGCTGCAAAAGAACGGACTGATTCAATTCTGTAATGAAGACGGACTGGTCAACCACGAGAAATATAACCTGACGGTAAAGGCTAAACAGGAGTTTCTGTCAGAGCTGAACATGAATTTGAACGCTACGACCAGATTCAAAGAACTGATAAAGCATGAAGACATAACGGAGTGCAAGATGTACTATAACAAACGCGAAAGCCGTCAGGTCGAACAGCTGAAAGAGTTGCTCACCGAAGAAAGATACACCAAAGTGTGCAGCGAATTAAAGAGAGTAGGCATGCGCTCAGGCTTTACGTGCTTGTTTTATGGCGCACCTGGAACGGGAAAGACTGAAACTGTTATGCAGCTGGCAAAGGCAACACACCGTGATGTGATACAGGTGAATTATGCTGAACTGAAAAGTTGCTGGGTTGGCGAGAGCGAGAAGAATGTGAAAAACCTTTTTGATCGTTACCGCGCGTTGGTAAACTCCTCAGATGTAACACCAATCCTGCTTTTTAATGAGGCCGACGCTCTGATTGGCATCAGGCAGAAAGGTGCCGACAGGGCTGTGGAAAAGATGGAGAACTCAATACAGAACATAATTCTTCAGGAGCTTGAACAGCTCGAGGGTATATTTATAGCCACGACGAATCTTACGGAGAATCTGGACAAAGCCTTTGAGCGCCGTTTCCTTTATAAGATAGAGTTCGAAAAGCCGAGCATTGTGGCACGATGCGGCATCTGGAAGAGCATGATACCGGTAATCAGTGACGAAGATATATGCTATCTGGCTTATCATTATGATTTTAGCGGCGGGCAGATTGAGAACGTTGCGCGCAAGCAGGCCATAGACCTCATTCTCTATGGAAAAGAGAAAATGAGTCTGGAATATATAAAGGAGAAATGTGATGAGGAACTGATACACAAAAATCCGATGCCGAGAGTAGGATTCATTAGTGATGCAGGAATATCACGAAAGACATCGTAATATAAATTGACATTTAAATAAAAATAAAATATGACACAAGATCTTTTTGACAAATACATCTGGCTGGTTGATACCATCTACCGTGCCCGGAACATAACCTTCGAGGAGATAAACGAGCGGTGGCTGCGCTCGCAGCTAAGCGAAGGCGTAGACCTGCC